>Ga0189275_100058_pt1 | contig 228794 bp, 228 predicted proteins | sample N19A6minimetaG_FD_130329 | JGI IMG/M metagenome (GOLD analysis project Ga0189275, IMG submission 130329) | Marine microbial communities from the Costa Rica Dome - N19 A6 mini metaG | ecosystem: Environmental > Aquatic > Marine > Oceanic > Photic zone | place: Costa Rica: the Eastern Pacific...
AAAGAAGGGCTCAAGACGCGCCATCTGCGCGTCCGTCAACCAGAAAAGATCAGACATGTTCACCGCTCGTTTTCAAACCGTGAAGCATGCCATTAGACGGAAATCAATGGGTCCTGACCCTAGTTCGAACCTGCCCCAGCTCTAGCCAGAGACGTTGAGCGCACAGGTGTTTTCCCCGTTTATGGTCTCAGCTGCATGCGACCTTTCGAGTTTCGTTTGTTTGGGCCGAAAATTCGTTCGGCGTCCAGTTTGAGAGCGAAGAATGCGGTCTGTTTTCTTGGTAATTGGCCCTCCATTTGTTGAACGCCCTTCGAGCGTCCGCCATCAATATAAATTGCGAGAAAAAGCAGACATTCTTGGTGAAATCGGCTGTTGAAGTCCTCGATGTATGCATTTTCCTTTGGTATACTTGGCCGTGAGAAGCCCAGTTCGACTTTGTTCAGATAAGCCCATTAATCGAACAACCGTCCCGCAAACTCCGGGCCATAGCTCAGGCTGTTTGGAACTGGATCGCAAAGGTCGGTGACAAGGCGGCCTAAATTGAGATCAGCTCAATCTTGGAAAACTGATTCTTCAAAGGTTTCAACTCCCGCCTCGGGGAGGGCCGCTCACTTAGTGAATGTTCAGTTTCTGTAGCCTCGTACATCATTGAAGCAGGGCTATTTTTCTTGGAATAGTTGTGCTAACTTCTTAATCATTTGTCCATATGAGGATTTTATAAGGCTAGAAAAACTGATCATTTATATAAGAGGCAACTATGACGCCGCTACCCCAAAATACTATTAAAAAAGAAGGTTTTTTTCTACCTTATAATGCTGATTCTGTTGATGTTGCAACCTTAGGGGTTAAGTGTTTTGAGGATCTTGCAGATCAACTGGGAACAGTACGATCCGCTTTAACTTTGGTGGTTTCTCAACTTGACGAATATATTACGCTGGCCTCGCCTGAGCGTGCTGTTGGAAACTACTTTAATTCATTTCTGACCACGGTTGAGGCTACGATCAAAACGCTAGAAAAAAATACATACGAGACGTCTGAAATGCACTTTAGATCAAACCTACGGGTAGCAAATCGGGAGCTTCAGGACATCGAAAAAGCAGGGCGTTCTCTTTCGGCGGTCGCAATGATTTCGCGCGCCACAGCTGGGTCTTTCGGTGTGAAGTTTTTGGATGGTTACTTGAAAGAAATCACGACCATTGCGAACCGAGTTCGATCCGATACGCAGCAGGTTTCGGTTGGGCTAGAAACTGTTGCGGAAGAAAAGTTCGCTTTAAATGAGTTGTACAAAACCGCTCGCGCAACGCTTGGCGAACTCAAGGTTGGCGTTGTTTCAGCCGAAACTGAATACGCGCAGTTGCAGAAAAGTGAAACCGATACAGCCATGGCCATATCCCGTAAGGCCGGTGGGCTTTCTCGACTCGGCCGCGAGCAGATGAAAACACTTATAGAGACAGTTCAATTTGCAGATCGATTGGCACAAAGGGTTGATCACCTTAGCACGATACTACAGTATCGCGATGCAGAGGCAAGTCACTTGGCTTCGGCGCATATGGGCGCGATTGCAGACGCAATGCGTGACTGCGCAAAACAGACCAGAAAATGTGGCATGCATTTGCAAAAATGCGCAGTCGAGACGAACGAACTATTCGTGGCTGGCGACATAGCCAAAACAGTTCGTCAGTCTATTGTCCAGAAAGAGTACGCTGCCACAAAAGCGGCCCAAGAGGTATCTGCAGTACAGGAAATACTGAGCGAGACTGAGAGGAACATAAAGCAGTCTCAGGTCGCAATAACAGATGTGGAGTATCGATTTGGTAATCTAGAGAAATCTGCACGGCAGGTTTCGTACGCGTCGATCAATTCTGCGTTGCTGGCGGCGCGCGCCGGCGAAGCGAAAGCCCCACTAACCACTTTAGCAGCTGAGGTGTCAGTCATTTCCGTGAATATTTTGAACTCTACAACGACGTGTAGCCAAACCATTCAAACGCTAAGCTTTGGCGAAATGCAGCTTCATTCTGCCTGCGAAGCCCAATTGGGAAATCTGGAAACCGCACATGGAGATTTCAAAAAATTTACCACCTCGGGTTCCGATAGGCTAGTCTCTTTGAAGGAGCTTTGTGGCCGGGCAAACACTACGAGCATCGGGTTGCAGGCTGCTGTCGTCGACCTTTGCAGTGCGATGCAAATAGTGGAAGAACTGGCTGCAGCGCTTGACCTTCAGAGGCATGACTTGCAGTCCAGAGGCGAAAAAGAAAATCCAACTGAGGGGGACACTTTGTCCGACATTTGGTCTATCTACACAATGGAAGAGGAGCGCGTTGTTCATGTTGAACTATTTCCGGAGTTCGAAGAGAAGTACTCGAATAGTAGCGGGGGTGATGAAGAATTAAGTATCGATGATGTGCTCTTTTGAAAAATTCTAGAGGTACCGTTTTGTGCGTGGCACGCTTGATGTCTTTTGCGATCTTCTCGCTGGGGCTCTTGGTTGTTTTTCTCATCTTCTACTCCTCAGTGGTTACGATGAGTTAGAAACACACCCTTATCAAATCGCCCCACTGGGGGCCCATAAGCGCTGACGCCAGACATTTGGTTAGTTTAGTTTCGATTATGCTTTGCAGGTGAGCTTGGTTCGAAAACAATGGTTGTGCGCTCCCGCAACCAAAGAGACAGAAAAGATATGTCGCCTCAGCCACATCGGCTACGGCGGTTTTTGCGTCTGGGCAGACACAAACGCAGAAAAGACCTGCTGTTCAAGTCCGTTCTCCAAATCAGTCCGCATTAACGGACTCGAGTCGTAACTCCCGTGAAGGCTTCAATCGGAACGATAGGACTATGAACCGAAGGTCGCATTTTGACGATTTGGCCGAGGCTGTCCCTTATGGCAACAGACGTACCTTTGTCTTAAAGTATCCAGCATGACGCGCGCTCCAGTTCTGCAGACAAACGCCACAGATATAGCTAAGCAATGACTATTGAGGTCTTGTTGCCAGAACTGCGTGCCTACGCACTCTCTCTTGCTAAGAATCTGCATGATTCCGAGGACTTGGTTCAAGATGCTGTCGAGCGCGCCTTGCGGTCAGACAACTGTCCCAAATTGGTGAAAGACCTGCGTCCCTGGCTGTTCCGTATCATTCGCAATTTAAACGTAGATGAGGCGCGAAAAAAACGGGTACGGACGGAATATTCCAATGCGCAGAGCCGTTTATCTATTGATCTAACGCAAAGCCAGGATCACGCAGATAGCGTAGCAGTACGGATGACATTTGCGACCTTACCCGCGCCGATGCGGGAGGTGTTATTTCTTGTTGATGTCATGGGCATGAAATACGCCGAAGCCGCAGAGATTATGGATGTGCCGCATGGCACAGTGATGAGCCGGGTGAGCCGGGCGCGGCGTGCGCTGATCAAAGCAATGGAAGCCGGCTCTGACGGGGCTGATGAGGATACCAAAAGATGACCGACTTGAGCGACAGCGATTGGGATCTGGTCAACGCCTATGCGGATGATGAACTACCCGCCTCTGACCAGCAGGCGTTTGAAGCGCGCTTGAGGGTTGAGCCTGCCTTGCAGGCGGCGCTGCAGCAGGTGAGCATGGTGTCGGGAGCCTTGGCGCAGATGAGGCCGTATGTGGCCCCTCTTGAGGCGGCACCGGCACAGCCAGCGAACCGTAACTGGCGGCCATTGGCAGCCTGTGCGTCTATTGCCGCGGCTGCGGTGATTGCTGCAGGTGTTTTTTGGATTTCGTCGAAGGCGTCCACCGCACCGTTGGCGTTACATCAGGCGTTCTTAAACACCACTTATGCGTTGCCGACTGGCGGTGAGGCGCGGCCGGTTGAGGTTCAGGTGGACGCTTTGGCGCCAGAGTTGGCGTTGGCCAATCTCTATCTGGTGGATCGGGTGGCTTTGTCCGGTGGTCGCAGTGCAGCCCACTATAAAGGGCGCAACAATTGTCGCCTGACGCTGATTTCCGGCCCAGATCTGTCCGGCGAAGATGTGCCGGACGGGATGCGCGCGGCGCGGTGGGAAAACGGCGGGCGTGGCTTTGTGGTGATGGCCTCGGGCATGGATCAGCGCCGGTTCAACGCGATTGCAGAGTTTTTACGCCAAGCGACCCATGCGCCAACGCAGCCCAATACGGTTTTGGCGATGAAACAGGCCACGGATGCGGCCGCGCCCTGTCAACAGGTCTAGCAATCAGGACCTTCACCATTCAAATCCCCGTTTGGAGGGGAATGGAGAAGGGCTTTGGTATCTGGGGTTAGCTTTTGCCCGGGAAGTTGGGGCGGTCTTCGCCGTAGTGCTCGCTGAGATAGTCCAGAATGATGGTCAGGTCCGGCTCTTCGATTTCGCTCATGCCCTGATCTTCGACCATCCATTCAAACAGTTCGATCCAGCCGTCGCGGGTCAGGCCTTGCTGGGCGACAATCATCTCTGAGTGGCAAGCGGAGCAGGCGTAGTAGGTTTCCTCCACGCCGGGCGCGTTAAACAAGATGCCATATTCATACTCTTCTTCCTTCGCTTCAGCTGCGGCGGGCGCGGCTGCGGCGTCAAAGCTCAGCGGTGCATCGCTGTTCTGGTTGAGGAAGGCGATGAGGTTGGCGCGGTCGGTGGCCTTTTTCATGCCCGCAAAGGACATCTTGGTGCCTTTGACCAGCGCTTTGGGCTTGGTCAGGAAGGCATCCAGTTGCTCCACAGACCAGGTGCCACCAAGGGCTACAATCGCCTTGGAGTATTTGTAGCCGTCCACGCCTGCGACAGGTGCGCCCACGATGCCATAGAGGTTGGGGCCGGTCTTTTTCTTGCCGCCCTTTTCGGCCGTGTGACAGGCCTTACATTTCTTGAAGGCCTTCTCCCCTTTGGCGATGTCTGCGGCGGGCAGTAGATCGGCGACGGTTTCGGCAGTGGACATGGCTGGCAGAGCAATCGTGAGGTACAAGCCCAGAGTTGCCCCGATGGCGGGGATACGCATGAAGGTCTCCTAAAGTCGATAGAGGTCGTGGTGCGGACGGCGCCAACGCGCCGCCCGTGGTATGGGGTTAGCTAACGCGCAGACCAACCCGGTGCATGGTGTTGTTGAGGTAGCCTTTTGGGTTCCAGTCGATGGCAAAAGGCTGCATCTCGCCGTTGCTGTCGGTGGCACGGGCCCACACCTCGTAGTAGCCTGCCTGGGCGAAGGACACGTTGGCGCGCCAGTTCTGCCAGGCGCCGGAGTTCACCGGTGCATCTAGCTCGGCAGTCTGCCATGTGGTGCCAAAGTCATTGGAGATTTCCAGCTTCTCAACCGTGCGGTCACCGGACCAGGCGTGGCCGCGCACTTCGGTTTCCATGCCCACGTCCGCGCCGTTGGCTGGGAAAGTCACCAGCGATTTCACCGGCATGCGCTCGATGATCACAAAGTCCTCGGTTGCCACTTTTTCGCCCGGCGCAACCGGACGGTTTGGCACGCGATAGGCTTTGCCGGTCATTTTTGGACCGTCATGCACAACGTCGCGCAGCTCAATGCGAGTCAGCCATTTCTGTGCTGTGGAGGCTGGCCAGCCCGGCACAACCAGACGCAGCGGGGCGCCGTTCAGCGGGTGCAGCGGGGCACCGTTCATTTCAAAGGCAATCAGCACCTCTTCGGTCATCGCCTTGGCAATTGGCATACCGCGCGAGATTGGCATTTTTTCGGGATCGCCGGAAAGATGGGTGTCGGCGCCATAGTGCGCGGTGTAGACCACATTGGACTGCACGCCGACGGCTTCCAGAACGTCTTTCAGGCGCACGCCTGTCCATTCAGAGCAGCCCACAGCGCCGTAGGTCCACTGGTTGCCTTTGGCAGGCGGGTTGAAGAAGCCACGGCCATTGCCGCCACATTCCAGCGTCAAGGCGCGTGTGACCACTTCGAACTTGGATTTCAGATCCTCGATGGTCAGGGTCATCGGTGTGTCAACAAAACTGTCGATGGTCAGTTCCCAGCCTGCAGGATCGGTATTCTCTGGCGGAATGCCGTTGTTGCGCACAAAGTGGCGGGACGTAGGGGTGATGGCATCGTCCAACAGTTCCGGCGGGGTTTCCGCGTTCACCGGGCGGTCATTCAACAGGGTCAGGCCGTCTTTGCCAACCAGAACATCCTCAGACGCCATGGCTGCTGGTACAAAGCCAATCGGCATGTTGCGGTGAAACGGGATCGAAGTGCCCACCATGGCCGCCATGGTGGCAAGGCCGGTGCGTTTCAGAAAACCGCGGCGGTCCGGGTTTGGCACGCGGCCAAAGAACTCGCAGTCTGCCTTTTCCGGATCAGCCGCAAAAAAGCTGTTCACATCCTTGGTCTTATCGTTGTCGGCCATATTGTCCTCCCATGGCGTCGTGCTGTTGGACGCAGCCTCCTGAAGAAGGCTTGCAAGAAAGAAACGGATGGGTGCGACAATTTATTCCTCTGTGAGTCACTTTTTTTGTCAGCAACGAGAAATCGCAAAACTAAGAAGGTGAAGATCCCTGCCAATCAGGGAGTTGTTTTCAAAAGGGCAGGATAGGCGCCGCATGCCGCGATTGGGCATCTCGAGCGTGGAGCAGCGATGCTTTGTCTCTTCTCAGGGAGCGCTTAGACATGGAGGCCTGCCCAGATTTAAAGGGGAAGCGGTGCGGTTTCGCTATTGGACGCAGCGTGTCGCAATCGGTTGTTGACCGTTTCCTCTTTGATCTGGCACACACACGCCATGTTCGGTTCCGAGGGAATCTCGGAAGCAATAGGGAATGCAGTGCGGCTCATTCAGCCAACTCTGTAACTGCCCCCGCAACTGTAGGCGGCGAGCACAGCTGATCATGCCACTGGGACACCCCGGGAAGGCCAGCAACGTGTTTTGACCCGCAAGTCAGGAGACCTGCCGAACAGGCGCCTTCTCTAGAGGGGGCGCATCAACGGCGACGGGGTGTGCGCTGGATCTGTGTGTCGCGCGCGATATCCGGTTCCAAGCCATTCCAAGTCACAAGGACCAAATGCGCCGGGGAAGGCGCGACGTGATAAGGACTATTTTTGTGAAGAAACTGCTTTTGGCGGCCACCGCTGCACTGGCCCTGCCTGTGATGGCACAGGCGCATTTCCTGCTTGAGTACACCGAAGACACAATGATCGAGCGCCCCGGCGATGTGCCGGTGAAGCTGATCTTCTGGCACCCACATGACGCCGGTCACGTGATGACCCTGGAAAAGCCGGAAGAGTTCTACATGATCCACAACGGTGAAAAGACCGATCTGATGGATACATTGGAAGAGACCACCTTTGACGGTCCAGAGAACAGCGCCAAGGCCTTCACGGGCTCCGTACCGGTAAAGCGCTCTGGTGATTACGTGCTCGTAACAGTGCCTGCGCCCTACTACGAAGAGTCCGAGGACATCTACATTCAGCAGATCACCAAGGCGTATCTGAACCGCAACGAGCTGCCCACCGATTGGGATCAGCCACAGGGGCTCGCGACCGAGATCCTGCCGCTGAACAAACCTTACAACGTGATCGCAGGCGGCACTTTCACCGGCCGTGTGCTGAACGAAGGCAATCCGGTTGCCGGTGCGGAGATCGAGATCGAATACATGGCGGCCGAACCTGACCTGTCGGGCACCGGTGTAAAAGACACCACCGTTTCTCCACTGCCTGGCGGTGCGAGTGTCGCAATTTCTGATGACAACGGCTATTTCACCTTTGGCGTGCCAAAAGCCGGTTACTGGGGCTTTGCCGCACTGGGTTCCGGCCCTGCGACCGCGCATGAAGGCAAAGAGCTGAGCCAGGACGCGGTCATCTGGATCCGCGCCTGGGATCTGGAGTAACCCCAAATGCACATCGTTGATGGAGCCTTGTCCAACCCTGTTGTGATCGGCGGCGCAATTGCCGCCGCAGGCGGGATTACCGTGGGCCTCAAGTCGTTGGACATTGACCGGATCCCCACCGCCGGGGTGTTGTCGGCCAGCTTTTTTGTGGCCTCGCTGATCCACGTGCCGATTGGCCCGTCTTCTGTGCATTTGATCCTGAATGGTCTGGCCGGGCTCTTGCTTGGCTGGGCTGCATTTCCGGCTTTGTTTGTCGGCTTACTTCTTCAAGCGGTGTTTTTTGGCTTTGGTGGCCTGACGGTGCTGGGCGTGAACACTTTCTATATCGCCATGCCTGCAGTGCTGGCTTGGATGATCTTTGGCCGTTTGATCGGCCGCGGCTCGCCCGTGCACGGCGCGATCTGGGGTGGCCTTGGCGGGGCCTTTGCCATTGCGGCCACGACCCTGTTTGTGGCGGTGTCCCTCGCGTTGACCGGGGATGAGTTCCTGCCTGCTGCCAAACTTGTGTTCTTTGCCCATATTCCGGTGATGGTGATCGAAGCTGTGCTCACTGGCTTTTCCGTGCTCTTGGCGCGTAAGGTCAAGCCAGAGTTGTTTTTGAAAGGATCCTCCGCGTGAAACAGCTGATCCTGATCTTTAGCCTGATCTGCACGCCTCTGCCTGCGCTGGCGCACAAAGTGATTGCGGGTGTTTTCCCGGCAGGTGACGCCATCGAGGGCGAGCTTGGCTTCTCCAATGGAGACATGGCCGTAGGGCAGGAGGTCATTGTGTTTGGCCCTGATGGCGCAGAGTTGGGCCGCACCGTGACCGATAAAGACGGTTTCTTCCTCTACACCCCCACCCGCCCCGTTGCGCATACCTTCACCGCTGATATGGGTGCTGGCCATGTCGCCAAAGTCGTCATGCCTGCAGAAGAGGTAGCTGAGATCATGGGCGTGGCGGCGGAATTTTTAGAGTCCCCAGTGGCTGCATCTGACGGTCCGGTCGAAGGCACAAACGTGGTCACTGTCGCTTCCCTGTCAGACGAGGAACGCCGGATCATTGCCAAGGCGGTGCGCGATGAAATCCGCCCTCTGCGCCGCGAGATTGCTGCCTATCGTGAGAAAAATGATATGCAGAGCATTTTGGGAGGCATTGGCTATATCGTGGGGCTCTTTGGCTTTGGTTTCTACCTCGCGGCCCGTCGGAAGATGGCCGCCTGATGGCCCACGCGCTGGAACCCAAGGCCAAAACTCTGGCCGAGGCGAGTAGCGACGCGCCCTATGGCGTGATCGGCGATCTCGACCCGCGTGTGCGCGTTGTGATGCCCTGTGTTTTTGCCATCACCACTGTGGCGCTGTCTACGATCCCAGCGCTGATCGCCGCGCTCGCCACGGCCATTTCCCTGTTGATGATGTCGCGCCTCCCAATCCGCCGCACGCTCAAGCGTATGGCCATGATGGACAGCTTTATCATCTTTATGCTGGTGCTTTTGCCCTTCACCATGCCGGGTGAGCCGATGTTCTCCGTCTTCGGTTTCCCCGCCAGTTGGCAAGGTCTGTGGAAGGCCATCGAGATCGGCCTGACCGCCAATGCGGTGATCCTCACGCTTATGGTGCTGGTGGGTACCATGGAGCCGGTTACATTGGGGCACGCCTTGCACAAGCTGCGATGCCCCGAAGTGCTGGTGAATCTCTTGATGTTCACCATTCGCTATATCGAGGTGCTGCGGGAAGAATATTTGCGTCTGCGTGGCGCCATGAAAATTCGCGGCTTCCGGCCCGGCACCAATTGGCACACCTACCGTAGCTTTGGCTATCTCGTGGGCATGATGTTGGTGCGCGCCATCGAGCGTTCCGAGCGTATTCTAGGTGCAATGAAATGCCGGGGCTTTTCAGGACAGCTGATCTTGCTACAAGAGTTCCGCACGACCCGCCGCGATCATCGGTTTGCCATCCTTCTGGGTGGGGTCTGCGTCGGCTTGCTGTTTCTGGACTACCTATGACGATCCTTGCGCTTGAAAACATTCACTTTGCCTATCCCGGGCAACAGCCAGTGCTGGATGGCGCGTCGGTACAGCTTGCGGCCGGTCAACGTCTGTCGATTGCGGGTCCCAACGGTGCGGGAAAATCAACCCTGTTGCGTATTGCACTGGGCTTGCAACTCCCTACGTCGGGCAGGGTGACCGTCTTTGGCAAGGAACGCCAAGTTGAAGCCGATTTCCATGAGGTGCGCCGCCGCATTGGCCTTGTGTTTCAGGACCCGGACGATCAGCTCTTTTGCCCCACAGTTGCCGAGGATATCGCATTTGGTCCGCTCAATTTGGGCCGCACCAAGGGCGAGGCCTTGGCGATTGTTGATAAGGTGCTCACCGATCTGAACCTGATGCACCTGCGCGACCGCATCACCCATAAGCTTTCCGGCGGCGAAAAGCGCCTTGTGACCTTAGCCACGGTGCTCGCGATGGAGCCAGAAGCGCTCCTGCTGGATGAGCCAACAAACGCACTCGATACCAAAAACGAAGCTCGCCTGCTGGAAATCCTGCAAGGGTTGCCGCAAGCCATTCTCTTGGTCAGCCACAACTCCGCGTTTCGTGCGGAACTGGCACCGGACACACTGGAGTTGCGGGACGGAAAGCTCTTGTAGGCACATTACCGCGCCCGCCGCCGCAACAGCCAGACAAAGAACATGCCGCCCACCAAGCCGGTGACAATGCCAATCGGCATGTCTTCTGGAGCCATAAAGGTGCGTGCGATGATGTCAGACCACAAAAGGTAGATCGCCCCAAACAGGGCAGAGGCCGGGATCACGCGGGCATAATCGCCGCCCACCAAAAGGCGAACAATGTGCGGCACCATCAGGCCGACAAAGCCAATCATGCCGGAAAACGCCACCATCACCCCGGTGATCAAGGCGCCGACAACAAAGATTATCAGGCGAAACCGCGCCACCGAAATACCCAGCGTGGAGGCTGTCTCATCCCCCACGGTCATAGCATTCAATTTTCGTGCGTTAAGCCAGATGTAAGCGCCGCAAATTGCGAGAACTGCCAGCGGGAAAATCAAATGGCTCCATTGCGCCAAGCCCAGGCCACCCAGCATCCAGAATACCACCGTGTGCGTCGCGCGTGGGTCCCCGAGAAATATCAGCACGTTGGCCAGAGACATAACAATGAACGACACCGCCACCCCCGCCAGGATCAACCGATCCGCGCTTGTGGCCGCAGCAAAATGCGATACGGCCAGCACCAGCAACGTTGCCGCCAAGGCTCCGCCAAAAGCAAAAAGCGGCACTGTAATGAGCCCCCAAAACATGCCGGTGTGCATAAACACCATGATGGCACCAAAGGCTGCGCCTGAAGAAATCCCCAATAGATGAGGATCGGCTAGTGGATTGCGCGTTACGGCCTGCAAACTGCCGCCCACAACCGCCAATCCAGCCCCCACCAAACAGGCCAGCAAAGCCCGTGGGAAGCGGATGCCCCACACAATCGCCGCGCGCCCCTTGGACCAGTCCTGTTCAATTGTGCCCGGTACCGCCTGATTGATCAGGATGCTCCAGACCGTGTGCAGTGGTACAGAGACGGCCCCCACACTGATTGCGACCGAAATCGAGAAAAGCAACAGGAGCACCCCTGCGCCGATCACATAAGGAAACCTGCTCTTTGGCTGTCCTGTTGCCCTTCCTGTCATTTACTTCGCCCGGAAGGCTTCTACGAGGGTCTTCACCGCAGCGATGTTGCGTGGACCGGGGGTCGCTTCAACGTACTCCAGAGTTACAAACCGGTCGTTCTTTACCGCGTCCATCTCTGCAAAAGCCGGATTGTTCATCATGAAAGCGCGCTTTTCTGCGGCGGTCACATTGCCATAGTTCACGATCACGATGACCTCCGGGTTGCGCTCCACAACCGGCTCCCAACCGACCTTGGCCCAGCTCTTTTCCAGATCGTTCATGATGTTGGTGCCACCGGCCGCTTCAATCAACGCGTTTGGCATCGCATAGCGCCCTGCGGTGAACGGTGTGTCTTCGCCGCTGTCATAAACAAACACACGTGGGGCCGTTTCCAAAGGCTCCAGGCCGTCGGTGAACGCAGCCAGATCCGCTTTGTAGCCATCGACCAGCGCATCCGCCTTGTCTTTCACGTCAAAGATCGCGCCGAGATTCAGGATGTCGTTGTACATGTCATCCATGCTGGCGGCGTCTTTCTCGCCAATGTGGATGCAGCTCTCAGTCAGCTCATAAACCTTGATGCCAAACGGCGCGAGCGTCTCTGGCGTGACTTCGCCGCCGACTTTCATGCCGTAGTTCCAACCGGCAAAGAAGAAGTCCGCATCCGCGCCAATCAGCACCTCTTTGGACGGATACTTGGCAGACAACTCTGGCAGCTCTTCCACGCCCGCGCGCATCTCCTCGTCCAGTGTTTTCCAGCCGGAGATGCCGGTGTAGCCCACCATATGATCCGCCAGACCCAGCACCAGCATCATCTCGGTCAGGTTTATGTCATTGGAAATGGCTGCTTTGGGCGGCGCGTCAAAGGTTACTTGGCGGTTGCAACTGTCCACGGTGGTTTCCGCCAGCGCGGCGGTGGAGGAGAGGGCCAGCAGAGCGCTGACGGCGGCAGAGGTCAATTTGGTGGTCATGAATATGGTCCTTTAGTTTGGGAGGTGAAAAGTAAGGTGTTGGTTTTGGCTCACGCTCAGCACTTGGCGCTGGGCGGTGACTGAAAACGTGTCAGAGACAAGCTGTTCGCTGAGCACGTCATCCGCGCTGCCAAAGCCCTGGCAGTGCCCGTCTTTCAAAAGCAGGATGGCGTCACACACATCTGCGGCCATGTTAAGGTCGTGCAACGAGACCACGATGGTCAGTCCAAGCGACCGGATCAGCGAGAGGATTTCGAGTTGATGGCGGATGTCGAGGTGGTTGATGGGTTCGTCCATGATCAGCACCTGCGGCTGCTGCGCCAATGCGCGCGCCACCATCACCCGTTGCCGCTCGCCCCCTGATAGGGTGTCAAAATCGCGGGCAACCAAGGATTCCAGCTGCATCCGCGCAATGGCGGTCTCAATAATCTGAGCATCTTTTGCGCCTTCCGAGGACAGCCCGCTACGGTGAGGCGTGCGCCCCAGGGCCACAATATCGCGCACCGAAAGCCCAAAGGCGCCCGGTTGCTCCTGCAACACCGCCGCCACCTTGCGGGCGGCGACTTTGGCAGACATGCCCCAGAGGTCCTGTCCATCCACCAGGATCTGCCCCGAGGTTGGCTTCTGATAGTGGTAGATCATCCGCAACAGCGTCGATTTCCCCGCGCCATTGGGGCCGACCACGCCAAGCACGCGGCCGGGGGAGATTTCGAAACTCACTGGGTTCAGCAGAAAGGGCTGCTTTTTACTCGGACGCCAACACACATCCTTGGCCACCAGATGCCCGGCGCTCATGCCAGTCGCTCCGCGCTGTCCTCAAGCGCCAACATCATCGACGGCACCCGCGCCAAGGTGGTTGTGCGCAGCTTGCCAGGGCGATCCACCGACGAACACCAGCCATCGCCCAGCAGCGCATACTGCTGCGCAAAGGAGACCAGATCCTCAATGTCCTGTTCCGGCGTGATGTCGCCAAACAGATAGGTCGCCTTGCGTGTGCTGTGATAAGCCACGGTGCAAGGATGTTTGCAGCCCGCCATACAGGCCACGCCGGAAATCTCGAACTCTTCCGTGATCGCGTCACCGGCCATATCGATGGCGGCGCGCAAGCGCTTGATCAGCTCATAGCCGGGACGACAGGTCTCGCCGACATGTTTGCAGGATGTGCAGATAGAAATTCTGTGGGTGGGTTGGTGCATCTCGCCCTCCGCGATAGCGCGAGGCAAGCACAGTCAGTTTTTCACACGGATCAATCCGCAAAGCCATCTCGGCCTCCTGTCCGGACGCCCCGCCCGGGTTGAAGTTATCGTCTGGATGGCAGGTCTCCTGACTTGCGGGTTGTGGCTATCCCGAACCTTCCCAAGCGCCTTGCGCTCAGTGGTGTTCTCGGGGTCGCTCGCCGCTCACAGTTGCGGGGGCAGTCACGGATTTGGCTTTTAAGGCCGCACCGTATTCCCTTTTCATCCCGGTCTGACAGAGGTCATCGCGGGAACCATCCCTTTCCAATTCAGGCAAAGTGATTAATGAGTCAATAGAGTTTCTGCATTGCCACAACACTGCCTGAACTTTAGGGCGCTATGTGAACAACAGGGCTGGGCGCTGCACGCTGGAAAACAGAAGCCGGGCATCTTACAATAGAGACCACACGCCGCTCTGCGACATCACGTTTGGGTAAGTCACGACAATTGTTCCGATGGGTAACTTGCGTCTTTTTTAAGCTTGGTATACATCGGCATACAATACGTGCCCTGTGAATCACTTCTCCATCTAAAGCAGGGTGTTCATGCTTAAGCCAACCTCAAATCGCTAGGATCATCATGAGCTTGTATACAGATTATCTGAGTGAGATTGAGACCCGTAAAGAACAGGGTCTGAATCCAAAGCCAATCGATAACGGCGCGCTGGTCAGCGAACTGATCGAACAGATCAAAGACACCGCCAACGCCCACCGCGAAGACTCCCTGAAGTTCTTCATTTACAACACCTTGCCGGGCACCACGAGCGCCGCAGGTGTGAAGGCGGAATTCCTCAAAGAAGTCATTCTCGGTACTGTCGAAGTGGCCGAAATCACCCCTGAGTTCGCATTCGAACTGCTGTCGCACATGAAGGGTGGCCCGTCTGTGCGCGTGCTGCTTGATCTGGCGCTGGGCGATGATGCCGCCACTGCGGCACAGGCCGCTGACGTTCTGAAGACCCAGGTCTTCCTGTACGACGCGGACCAAGCGCGCCTGAAAGAAGCGCTGGACGCAGGCCATGCCGTGGCCAAAGAACTGCTGGAAAGCTACGCGCAGGCAGAATTCTTCACCAAACTGCCAGACATCGACGAAGAGATCGAAATCGTGACCTTCATCGCCGGCGAAGGTGACATCTCTACCGACCTTCTCTCTCCAGGTGCCGAAGCGCACTCCCGGGCCGACCGCGAGTTGCACGGTAAGTGCATGATCACCGAAGCTGCGCAAAAGCACATCGAAGAGCTGAAGTTGCAGCACCCTGGCAAGCAGGTGATGCTTATCGCCGAAAAAGGCACCATGGGCGTGGGCTCCTCCCGTATGTCCGGCGTGAACAACGTGGCGCTCTGGACCGGTAAGCAAGCCTCGCCTTACGTGCCATTTGTGAACTATGCGCCAGTTGTGGCAGGCACCAACGGCATTTCTCCAATCTTCCTGACCACCGTTGGCGTGACCGGCGGTATTGGTCTGGACCTGAAGAACTGGGTGCGCAAAACCGATGAGGACGGCAACCCGATCCTCAACAACGACGGCAACCCGATCCTGGAGCAGAGATACTCCGTGGAAACCGGCACTGTTCTGAAGATCAACACCAAGACCAAAAAACTGCTGAGCGAAGACGGCGAAGAGCTGGTTGACGTGACCGCTTCCTTCACCCCGCAAAAAGCGGAATTCATGAAGGCCGGTGGCTCCTACGCGATCGTCTTTGGGAAAAAGCTGCAGACATTCGCCGCCGGCGCGCTGGGCATCGAAGCGCCACAGGTGTTTGCGCCCTCCAAAGAAGTGACCGCCGAAGGCCAAGGCCTGACCGCCGTTGAGAAAATCTTCAACCGCAACGCGCTTGGCACCACGCCAGGTGCTACCCTGCTCGCAGGTTCCGACGTGCGTGTCGAGGTTAACGTGGTGGGCTCTCAGGACACCACCGGCCTGATGACCATGCAGGAACTGGAAGCCATGGCGGCGACCGTTGTGTCTCCGATCCTGGATGGCGCGTATCAGTCCGGTTGTCACACCGCTTCTGTTTGGGATGCCAAGGCACAAGCAAACACCCCACGTCTGATGAAGTTCATGAACGACTTTGGTCTGATCACCGCGCGTGATCCAAAAGACCAGTATCACGCCATGACCGACGTGATTCACAAGGTGCTGAACGACGTCACCGTAAGCGACTGGGACATCATCATCGGCGGCGACAGCCACACCCGTATGTCCAAAGGCGTGGCCTTTGGCGCGGACTCCGGCACCGTTGCTCTGGCGCTTGCCACAGGCGAAGCCTCAATGCCGATCCCTCAGTCTGTGAAGGTGACCTTCAAAGGCAAAATGGCGGATCACATGGACTTCCGCGACGTGGTGCACGCCACGCAGGCGCAGATGTTGCAGCAGCATGGCGACAACGTCTTCCAAGGCCGCGTGATCGAAGTGCACATCGGCACGCTTCTGGCGGACCAAGCCTTCACCTTCACTGACTGGACCGCAGAGATGAAGGCAAAAGCCTCGATCTGTATCTCCAACGATGAGACCCTGATCGGCTCTCTGGAACTGGCCAAGCGCCGCATCCAGATCATGATCGACAAGGGCATGGACAACGAAGTGAAGATGCTTCAGGGCCTGATCGACAAAGCGGACGCCCGCATTGCCGAAATCAAGTCCGGTGAGAAGCCTGCTCTGACCCCAGACGCCGGTGCGAAGTACTTCGCCGAAGTGGTTGTGGATCTTGATGAGATCGTTGAGCCAATGATCGCCGACCCGGACGTGAACAACGCCGATGTGTCTAAGCGCTACACCCACGACACCATCCGCCCGATCAGCTACTACAACGCTGAAAAGAAAGTGGATCTGGGCTTTGTCGGCTCCTGCATGGTGCACAAGGGTGACATGAAAATTGTCGCGCAAATGCTGAAGAACCTCGAAGCGGCCAATGGCAAAGTCGAGTTCAAAGCGCCGCTGGTTGTGGCCGCACCGACCTACAACATCATCGATGAGATGAAGGAAGAGGGCGATTGGGAAATCCTGCAGAAGTACTCGGGCTTTGAGTTCGACGATCTGTTCCCGAAAAGTCAGGCCCGCACCGAGTATGAGAACATTCTCTACCTCGAGCGTCCAGGCTGTAACCTCTGCATGGGTAACCAGGAAAAAGCTGCCAAGGGTGACACTGTTCTGGCAACTTCGACCCGCCTGTTCCAGGGCCGGGTTGTAGCCGACCTGCCAGAGAAAAAAGGTGAATCCCTGCTCGCGTCCACACCGCTGGTTGTGCTGTCCGCCATCCTGGGCCGCACCCCAACCTTGGAAGAGTACAAAGAGGCTGTTGAAGGCATCGACCTGACCAAATTTGCCCCGCCACTGCAGGCACCGGCAAACACCAAGTCGGCACATTTCTAAAGCCTATTGGCGATTCGGCGCAGAGAAGACAAACAAAACCCCGGTGCAGAGATGCGCCGGGGTTTCTTGTTTGGCCTGTGCCCGGATGTTCACGTTTGAGGGCGCTGAGAAGAAATCGTGCGTTGTGGTTTTAGGAAAAACGAGAGTGTCACCGCGATAAGCGAGACAAACAGGGCCGAAAAAATCACATCTGGCAAGAAGTGGCGGCCAAACACGACGCGTAGCAAGGCTCCGGCGACTGCAAAGCTCAACGCGAAACCAAACAATGAACGTCGCAAAAAGGGCGACTGGACAAATCGCGTCAGTGAAAAGGCTGCGATTGCGAAGGCTGTGGCCCCCGCGGCTTCCCCGGATACAAAGGAGCAGTTGGCGGCACATTGCCCTGCGATCTCAAATGGTGGTGAAAACAGCAGGTCTCCGCCAAACTCAGTCGTCTGATCCGGACGTGCCCGCCCCCAATAGGCCTTCAGGATGCTATGTACCAGCAAGCCCGGGCCAAAGACATAGACGCCCACGATAAAGAGCCAAATATTTCCGGGAACGCGAAGCAGTTTTCTCTGTGTCATGCCGACTAAAACGCCAATCAGCGCGAGCACACCTAGAGCCGTGTAGGAGTGATAACCGATGGCTCGGAGCTGCTTTAGCCAATCGAGATTCGCAAAGTAGAAGCCGTCCTCTGGCGACCAAAATTGGGAAGATACCCAAAGGTCGATGGAGGGTAGCGAGGCAAAAAGGGCTTAGAGTGTCGCTGTCGTCAGGAGCAGTCAAAGCAGGGCACGGCGGCGTAATTTTCTATTTCTTGTGTTCCATCTGCGCCGGGCGCTTTCGGAAATTGGGGCGCTTTGGGCGAGTTGCGTCGACGTGATCAAGTCCATCCTGTTCTGGTGCTCCTGCCTTTAAGGTCGGGCAGGGTAGCGGTGACCATGCTTTGGCGCTGCCCTTGCTGAGCCGGAATTGGAGTTGATAGGGCAGCGCCTTAGGGCTTGCGAAATGCAGGAAAACTGATCCAGTCCAGATACTTGAACGGCTTGAAATGAGCGTGTGCGGTAGGGTGAATTTCGCGAACGGTCGTTTCTGGACCGCTCGCGGAGCAGGTGGTATCGAGAAGGCATGATTGCGCAGAAGATAGCCCTCACTCCCAAAACTCTAAAAACCACTCTGTTCGCGTCTCTTGCAGGCGCGGTGGTTGTGTTGGTTTTGCAGCCCACGCATACGTCGAGCCTGCCGATACTGGCGGCCTATGGGCTTTGGTCGGCGCATTTGTTTTTTGGATTTTTATTGTACCTGGCCGGTGTGGCCGGCTTGCAAAAATTGGGCTGGCCCAACCCGTGGCCCACCATCGTTTCGGCACTCATTCTGCCGCTCTTGTTCGGCTGTGTTTCATTGGTGCTGGACTATGGATTTGGCAATCCGGAAGACTCTGATGACTCCCCAACAACTTTGTTGGGACTACTGTTTGAGGAAGTTTTGGCAGTCACCCCTGCCAGCTTGGTGATTGCTGGAGCTTTGATTTACCTCCTAAACCGCGAGGCGCAGATAGTAGAATCGACTTCGCCACAGGCTAAAACTGAAGAAGTGCCAATATCGGTCTCTGTGAGAGATTTGATCGCTTCCGTGCCACCCAATCTGGGTGACGACATTCTGCGACTGCATGCTCAAGACCATTATGTTGAGATTGTCACGACGCAGGGGCGCAGCCTGCTCTCGGAGCAATTTGGCGAGTGCGTCGACAGGTTGGCGGACCTGGACGGTATTCAATGCCATCGCTCTCATTGGGTACGTCTGGCGCATGTTGTCGAAATTCAGAAAAAAGGCAGCGCCTATGCTTGCCTCTTGAGCAACGGTGAGGAGGTTCCGATCAGCCGGCGCAAATACAGCGAGTTCAAATCCCGCCTCAGCGCCTCTACATCTGCTGGCTAACAACCTACTTAGCCGGTCCTTCCGATCAGCAAGATGCGCGAAATGCAGGAGCGAACTAGCACGCGTAATACGGGCGACTACTGCATTTCGTTGTTCTATCCGGAAGGTGGTTTGGTGGAGCCTAGGAGGATCGAACTCCTGACCTCTACAATGCCATTGTAGCGCTCTCCCAGCTGAGCTAAGGCCCCAAACCTGGTTGGCATCTCTGCCTGTGCGCGCCTAATTAGGCGCATCCCGGGGCGGGTTCAAGCGAAAAAGTCCGCCCCGGTGTAACTTTTTTAGACGATCAATTTTCTTCGTCGTCAGATGGCACGTCCGCGATGTCATCCAGCGAAACGTTGTCATCATCATCGTCGTCCAGAACATCATCTTCGAGTTCCAGATCAACGGTGTCATCGTCATCCAACACGTCATCCGCGTTGTCTGCTTCAGACGCTTTGGCTTTCAGTGTTGCCGCATCCGCTTCGTCTGCTGCAATCATCCGGCTCTTGCCAGCGTCCACTTCCACGACATCGCCTGTGTATGGGCTGATGACTGGGTTTTTGTTCAGGTCATAGAATCGTTTGCCGGTGGTTGGGCAAACGCGCTTGACGCCCCATTCTTCCTTGGGCATGGGTTGTCCCCTTCAATCGGTTGAGTCTCTCTCGACGATTTGGGGGAGGTGCCATAACAATGGCCCCGTGTCAAAGGGTAACATCGCATTGTCGCTATAGGAGCGCGCATGGCGCAACACATCATCCCCGGAACGCCTCCTGTATCGGTGACTTTGCGCCGATCCAGCCGCGCGCGGCGCATAAGTCTGCGGATTTCGCGGCTGGATGGGAAGGTGACACTGACGATTCCCTCTAGAGTCTCAGAGCGCGACGCCATCGCCTTTGCTTTCGAAAAACAGGACTGGCTGCGCAAGCAGGTCGCACAACAGCCGGAAACCGTGGTGGTGACCCATGGGGCATCTGTGCCAGTCGCCGGGCGCCCGCGTCTTATTGTGCCAGGCGAAGGCCGATCCGTGCGCTTGGGCAGTGATGAACTTGCGGTGCCCGGCAAGCCCGAGCAGGTTGCACGCAAAGTGCAGGGCTTTTTGAAAGAACTCGCGCGCCACCGACTCGCCGAAGCGGTGGATCATTACGGCGCCCGTCTGGGGCGTCAGCCGACCAAACTTACCCTGCGTGACACCCGTTCCCGCTGGGGGTCTTGCTCCTCCACCGGCGCGCTGATGTTTTCCTGGCGCTTGGTTATGGCCGCGCCAGACGTGCTGGATTACGTGGCGGCGCACGAGGTGGCGCATCTCAAGGAGATGAACCACTCGCAGACCTTCTGGAACGAAGTCACCATCATTCACGGCCCCTACGAGGCCCCACGCCGCTGGCTGCGCGACCACGGACAGGAATTGCACCGTTATCAATTTGCCGCGTAACCCCGCCGCATTGACCTTTCATGCGTTTGTGATCACTAAGGCGGCATGATCCCATCCAGCCGCCAACCGCAAGACCAGTCCGCCGCCGCCCATGACCGCGTCTATCGCGCGCTGCGCACCAGCATCATGTACGGCGAACTTGCCCCTGGCGAGGCGCTTACCCTGCGCGGCATCGGCAAACAGTTCGAGGTTTCCATGACCCCGGCCCGCGAGGCCGTGCGCCGCCTGGTGGCCGAAGGCGCGCTGACGCTGTCCAACTCCGGACGGGTCGCCACGCCGGAACTCAGCAGCGAACGGCTCGAAGAACTTGCCGCCCTGCGGGCCCTGATCGAAGTCGAGCTTGCCAGCCGCGCCTTGCCGCGCGCCCATATGGCGCTGATTGACCGGCTAGTGGCGATCAACGGCACCGTGGCCGACGCGGTCAGCCGCCGCGACTCCGTGGGCTATATCCGCGCCAATCTCGAATTCCACCGCACGCTCTACCTGCGCGCCCAGGCCCCGGCGATGCTGGCCATGGCCGAAACCGTCTGGCTGCAACTTGGTCCCACCATGCGCGCGCTGTACGGCCGGCTGCGCCAAACAGAGCCGCCACATTACCACCGTCTGATCATCGCCGCGCTCAAAGCCGGGGACGAACCCGGCCTACGTCTCGCGGTGCGCTCTGACGTGACCCAAGGTCTGCGCCTGCTGGCGCGTTAACCCTGATTACCCTTGAGTCGGCCAAACCTGGTGCTCATCATCGATCACAAAGGCATGCGTATGTGTGCCATGGCCATGCGCCTTTAGATGAGGGTGATCTGCCGGCAAGTCTGGGTGGTCATGCGCCACTTCTTTTGGTGACGGCGTCCACAGGGCATACCCAAGCACCGCACTGGCAAGCCCCACCGCTCCGAGAACAAGTAGGGACACCGCCTGCGATCCTGCCGTGGCACTCCACCCAGCCAAAGGATAGGCCAACAGCCAGCATGCATGGCTCAGAGCAAACTGTGCCGTAAACACAGCGGTGCGGTCCTCCTCATTGGCAGAGCGCCGCAGCAGTCGCCCGGACGGGGTGAGAATTGCCGAATACAACATGCCGGTCAGCAGCCAAACGACAAGGAAAAAAGGCCAGCTCAATGTGCCCATGGTCTGCATTACCAGTCCGTGGCCAACCGTCAAGCTGGCCAACAAAACCGCACTGTTGCCTATGAGCATTCGGTCTGACAGCTGAGATAACAATCTTGGCAAAACCAAAGCGGTGATCATGCTGCCTGTGCCAAAAGCCCCCATGGCAATGGCCAATCCGGTTTCGCCCATGCCGTAGCCATCGCGCACCAAGACAACCGTGTTGACCAGCACATAGGCCACACAGGCTGAGGCGGTCATGTTAAACGCCAACAAGCCGCGCAGACGTGGCGTTGCAAGGTAAATCCAGCTGCCGCGGGTCAGGCGCTCCCGGAACGGGCGCTCTTTGGACATTGGACGTTTGGGCAAACGCGTAGACAGAATCAACAGAGTGGAAATCAAAAAGCCTGCCGCCGTGCCAACAAACAGTCCGTGATAGCTCATCACCAAAAGTAGGACGCCTGCGAGGGCAGGGGAGAGCAGGTTTTCAAGGTCATAGGCCAGACGGGACAAGGACAGGGCGCGGGTGTAATCTTCCTCGTCTTTTAGGATATCGGGGATGACGGCCTGAAACGTCGGTGTAAAAACAGCTGATGCGCTCTGGATCACAAAGATCAGCACATAAATCTGCGCCACGGTCTCCACAAAGGGCAAACATAGCGCCACGCCAAAACGAACCAAGTCCGCCCCAATCAGCACCGCACGGCGCGGGAATTTACTGACTGCAGCCGCAAGGACCGGTGCCAAGCCCACATAGGCAATCATTTTGATCGCATAGGCCGTGCCGAGCACGGCTCCTGCCGCAGGACCGGCCAATTCAAACGCCAATAGCCCAAGGGCAATGGTCAGCAGCCCTGTTCCAGCCAATGCCACAATTTGGGCGACAAACAACTTGGCAAAGGCGGGGTGTGAAAGAATCTTTAGCATGGTTTCACACTATCCCCGATCCCTCAGATCGCAAGAGACCCAGTCGCCGGGTCAGCGCGACAAAAGTGCCTGTTCCCCTATGCCTAGCCTCTGTTAGACAGAAGGCACATCACAGGGAGACCACCATGACACAGACCATGACCGCCGTTGAAATTTCAAAACCCGGTGCTGCGGATGTGCTCAAAACGGTGCAACGCCCGATCCCGACCCCCGGTCCCGGCGAGGTTCTGATCAAGGTGGCCTATTCCGGTGTGAACCGCCCGGACGTGCTGCAACGGGCCGGTCTCTATAATCCGCCACCCAATGCGTCCGATCTGCCCGGTCTCGAAGCCTCCGGAACCATTGCCGCTGTCGGAGCGGGGGGAAGTGAGTGGGCCGAAGGCGACGAAGTCTGCGCTCTGCTGCCCGGCGGCGGCTACGCCGAATATGTGCTGACACCGGCTGCGCATTGCTTGCCCGTGCCCAAAGATGTGGGATTGAAAGAGGCGGCCTGTCTGCCAGAGACCTTTTTCACCGTCTACTCCAACGTCTTCCAGCGTGGTGGGCTCAAAGCGGGTGAACGCTTTTTGGTGCACGGTGGCTCTTCTGGCATTGGCACAACCGCCATCCAACTCGCCAATGCCTTTGGCGCGCGCGTCTTCACTACCGCAGGCTCTGACGAGAAATGCGAAGCCTGCCTAAAGCTTGGCGCAGAAAAGGCCATCAACTACCGCTCGGAGGACTTTGTTGATGTGCTGCAGGCTGAAGGCGGGGCCAACCTGATCCTCGACATGGTGGGCGGCGATTACCTGCCACGCAATGTGAAGGCCCTCGCCGATGACGGACGTCTGGTACAGATCGCCTTCCTGCAAGGCCCACAAATCCAGCTCAACTTTGCCCATGTCATGATGCGCCGTTTGACCATCACCGGCTCCACTTTGCGCCCGCAAAGTGATCTTGCCAAAGCCAAGATTGCCGAATCTCTGCGCGCCGATGTCTGGCCACTTCTGGAAAGCGGTCGCGTTGCCCCTGTGATGGACAGCGAATTTGCCCTCGCGGATGCCGTGGCGGCGCACCAACGCATGGAAAGCAGCGGCCATATCGGCAAAATCGTGATGAAAGTTGGGTAGTTAGCGAAATCTGAATTGGCAAAGCAACCAATGGTTGACTTGAGGGGGAATCTCGGCGACCATCGGTTTACTCATTTAATTCATGCTGATTGCCACCACTCACCTAGCTTACAATCAGCATGCCATGCCCCGCTCACGGGACGCCTTGCGCTTTGGCTGTGATCTTCGCAGCCTTAAGCTCACAAAAAAGGCCGGAGTGTTGTCACTCCAGCCCCTCCCATTTTCTCGCGGTCAGGCCGCCGACCCTCAGATCGCGGCCTTCTTGCTCTCGTCCAGGTAGATCTCACGCAGACGGGTCGCAATTGGCCCCGGTGTGCCATCTCCCAGCGCCACGCCGTCGATCTCCACGACCGGCATCACAAAGGCACTCGCCGAAGTGGTGAACGCCTCATCCGCGCCCTGCGCTTCCTCGATGGTGAACAGCCGCTCTTCGATCTTCAACTGCGCCTCAGCCGCCATCCGCAACACCGCCTTACGGGTGATGCCATGCAGGATGTCGTTGCTCAGCGGACGGGTGACGATCACACCATCCTTCACAAAATACGCGTTGTTCGACGTGCCCTCGGTCACATAGCCGTCTTCCACCAGCCACGCGTCATCCGCACCGGCCTTCTTGGCCATCATCTTGCCCATGGATGGGTAGAGCAGCTGCACGGTCTTGATGTCGCGACGGCCCCAGCGGATGTCGTCAATCGAGATGATCTTGGCGCCCTTCTTGGCCGCAGGGCTGTCCGCAAGGCCCGGTTTGTTCTGCGTAAACAGCACGATGGAGGGTGGCGTGTCCTCGGATGGGAAGACAAAATCACGGTCGCCATCGCTGCCACGGCTGACCTGCAGATACACCAGACCTTCCACAATGCCGTTCTCTTCCACCAGCTTGCGGTGGATCGCCAGCAGCTCATCTTTGCTGCAAGGCTCGGCCATCTCCAGCTCATCCAAAGAGCGCTTCAAACGCACTGCGTGGCCTTCAAAGTCGATCAGTTTGCCGTCCAGTACGGAGGTCACCTCATAGACCGCGTCCGCCATCAGGAAGCCACGGTCGAAAATCGAAATCTTGGCGTCTTCTTCCGGCAGGTATTCGCCATTGACGTAAACAGTGCGGCTCATCGTTTGTCTCTCCTAGCAATCTGCTGCTTTGTCGGGTGCGTTGCACCATAGGTCAAGCGTGTTTCGAAATCTCAGGTCTCAAACCATCCGGTTTTCAACGGATGCGCCCAGTCCGGGCGGTTGTGCGCCTGCGCAAGCGTCACCATCCGGCCCGCATCATAGGCCACCCGGTGCAGGGAGATGTCCCACCCATGGGGTCCGCGCTTCAGCACCGCAAACCGCGCCGCTGGGTCGCCACTTTGCACCGCATGCGGCACCGGTGTGACGTCGTCATAGGCGGGCAGACCAACGCTGCCGGGGTTGAGCACCACTGCACCAGTCGCCAGTTGCACAATCCGCGACAAATGCGTGTGACCGCACAGAAGCACTTTTGCCTCCGCAGGTGCGGGGGCTGCCAGTGCTGCCACCGCCGGGCCACTGCGATCCACCAAATCCCCCTGCGGCGTCACATCGTGTAACCAATAGGTCTCGTCACTCTCTGGTGTGCCATGGCACAGGAAGACATCCTCCACCAAAGCTGTCGCCGACAGCGCCGCAACCCATTCCCTGTGGCTGTCGGTTAACTGTGCCGCCGCCACCGCATCAGATGGGCCCAGCGTCTCCGGCGGGTTTAAAAGATAGCGGTCATGGTTGCCGCGCACAGAAATCATATCATCCCGCGCCATAAGCAAATCCAGCGTTTCCGCTGCCGCCAAGGGGCCGCTGGCGTGATCGCCAAGGTTCAGGATGCGGGAACAGCACAGCCGGTCAATCTCAGCCAGCACCGCTTTCAAAGCGTCCACGTTGCCATGGACGTCGGAAATCACCGCCCACCGGTCCGTCATGGCTTAGCCCCAAAGCGCCGCGCTGGGGGGATGCACGCCGTCTTCGTCAAAACTCAGCGGCGTGTCGCGGTCTTCGGCCAACAACAGAGGCCCGTCCAGATCGGTCACCATCGCGCCCTGTGCCACCAATGTTGCCGGGGCCATCGCCAGGGAGCTGCCGACCATGCAGCCGACCATCACCTTATAGCCTTCCGCCAATGCCGCCTCGCGCAGACGCAGCGCCTCGGTTAAACCGCCGGTCTTGTCGAGCTTGATGTTCACCACATCATATTTGCCCTTGAGCTTGGGCAGGGTTGAGCAGTCATGAGCGCTTTCATCGGCGCAGACGGGCACGGGACGCTCCATGCCCAACAGTGCGTCATCGTCACCGGCAGGCAGCGGTTGCTCCACCAGTGCCACACCCAGCCGCACCAGATGCGGCGCCAGATCGGCATAGACCTCGGCGGACCAGCCTTCATTGGCATCCACAATGATGGTCGATTTTGCCGCGCCGGCGCGCACCGATTCCAGACGCGCCATGTCATCCGGCGTGCCCAGCTTGATTTTCAACAAAGGCCGATGGGCATTCTTGGCCGCCTGTGCCTGCATCTCTGCCGGTTCCGCCAAAGACAGCGTATAGGCGGTGATCTCCGGCCCCGGCTGCGGCAAGCCAGCCAGTTCCCAGGCGCGTTTTCCCGCCTTCTTGCACTCCAGATCCCACAGCGCGCAGTCCAACGCATTGCGCGCTGCACCTGCTGGCAAGGTGTACAGCCCCTCGCGGGTCACCGGGCCTTTCACGCTTTCGATCAGCTGCGTGACATTCTCCAATGTCTCACCATAGCGCGCATAGGGCACACATTCGCCCCAACCCACGAATCCGTCTTCCTCGACTTTCACGGTCAGAACCTTGGCCTCGGTGCGCGAGCCACGGGAAATGGTGAACACCTGCGCCAGTTTGAACACATCAGGGGTGACGGAAATTTGCATGGACAGCCTTTCAGGTCGCGCTTTCGCCATTTGACAGGCGTTCAGACGCGCCTGCCCATTTTCTTCTTGCCGGAAATATCCCGGGGGTCCGGGGGCAGCGCCCCCGGCTTGTTGTCACAACTTTACATCGCTGAGAGTGCATCCACCAGCTTGCCTGCACCAAAACGGAACGGATCGGTGGCGGGCAGGCCCATATCGGCTTCAACCTGCGCCAGATAGGCTTTTGCCTCATCTTCCGCCATATGCTGGGTGTTCACCGACACGCCCACAACCTGACAGGCCGGGTTGGCCACTTTGGCCAGCGGCAGAGCCAGATCGCGCAGCTCTTGCAGGCTGGGTTGCTGATATTCCGGCAGGCCGCGCATGTGCTCGCGGGTTGGCTCATGCGCGAGGATCAACGCGTCCGGTTGGCCGCCGTGGATCAACGCCATGGTCACGCCGGAGTAAGACACGTGGAACAGGCTGCCCTGACCTTCGATGTGGTCCCAGTGGTCTTCGTCATTGTCCGGCGTCAGCCACTCCACCGAGCCTGCCATAAAGTCAGCAATCACCGCGTCCAGCGGTACGCCGTCGCCAGTCACCAGAATGCCGGTCTGACCGGTGGCGCGGAAGGTGGATTTCATGCCCCGCTTGCGCATCTCCGCATCCATGCAGAGGGCGGTGTACATCTTGCCCACGGAACAATCAGTGCCCACAGCCAGCACGCGCTTACCACTGCGCTTCTTACCGTTCGCGATTGGATACTCGACTTCTGGAACTCGTACATCGTGCAGCTTCTGGCCGGTCGCCTCAGCCACCGCCACCAGATCCGGCTCGTCCCGCAGCAGGTTGTGCAGGCCGGAGGCCAGATCAAAACCCTCTTCCAGCGCCATCACCAGCACTTTTTTCCATTCGGGGGAAATCACGCCGCCGCGGTTGGCCACGCCAATCACCAGCGTTTTGGCACCCGCTTCGCGGGCTTCCACCAGACTCATGTCGGTCAGCCCCATATCGGCTTTGCAGCCCTCCATGCGGAATTGCCCCACGGCATTTTCTGGACGCCAGTCTTTGATGCCCTGCGCCACTTTGGCGGCCAGTTGGTCCGGTGCATCACCCAAGAACAGAAGGTATGGAGTTTCGATCATCGCGCGTCCTTTTCGTATCATCCCCAGTTAACGGACAAAGTTTATGCGCTGGGCGCCGGGTCAGTTTCTCAAATGTTGCGTTTGTACAGCAAGGCTTTGCAAATTTCTTCGAAAGAGACTTGGATTAACGAAAGAAATTTGCTGCATCCGCGAAAAATTCGCACCTCCGTGATAGAGCTGCGATACCGACACAATACCGACGTTCCAAACCACGCATTTGCGCCGCAATGCAGCGAAATTAATGCCGCGTGCGCATAATTCACTTGCGGTTAATCGCGCAACTTCCTAACAATCGGCGTCAGAAAAACGTAACATCCTTACCTAGAGAGTGACGTCATGAGCTTCCGACTTCAGCCTGCCGCCCCCGCCCGTCCCAACCGCTGCCAGTTGTTTGGCCCGGCCTCCAATACTAAGCTGTTTGCCAAAATGGCGGCATCGGACGCGGATGTGATCAACATCGATCTGGAAGATTCTGTTGCTCCGTCGGACAAGGACATGGCCCGCGCCAACGCAATTGAGGCAATCAAGTCAATTGATTGGGGCAAGAAGACTCTCTCCGTGCGCATCAACGGTCTGGACACGCCGTACTGGTATCGCGACGTTGTTGATCTGTTGGAGCAGGCCGGTGAACGCCTCGATCAGATCATGATCCCCAAGGTTGGCTGCGCCGAAGACATCTACGCCGTGGATGCTCTGGTCACCGCGATTGAAGCCGCCAAAGGCCGCAAAAAGCGCATCGCGTTTGAAGTCATCATCGAATCGGCCGCCGGCATCGCCCACGTAGAAGCCATCGCCGCCGCCTCACCCCGTCTCGAAGCCATGTCCCTAGGCGCCGCCGACTTCGCCGCCTCCATGGGTATGCAGACCACAGGTATTGGTGGCACACAGGAAAACTACTACATGTTGCATGACGGTCAGAAACACTGGTCCGATCCATGGCACTGGGCGCAGGCCGCAATCGTGGCTGCCTGCCGCACTCACGGTGTCCTGCCGGTGGACGGCCCATTTGGCAATTTTTCTGACGACGAAGGCTACATCGCACAGGCCAAACGCTCCGCGACTTTGGGGATGGTTGGTAAGTGGGCAATCCACCCAAAACAGATCGCGCTGGCCAACGAGGTGTTCACCCCATCCGACGAAGCAGTCAATGAAGCGCGTGAGATCCTTGCTGCGATGGAACAGGCCAAAGCCAACGGCGAAGGCGCCACTGTGTACAAAGGCCGCTTGGTCGACATTGCGTCTATCAAACAAGCCGAAGTGATCGTGGCACAAGCGGAATTGATCGCGGCAGGATAACTGTAAGGCCCTGATAAGAATATAGAAGCGACCGTGACTTTTGAATTTGCGGGCGTTTTCTTTTTCGCGAGAGTTCTTAGGCGCGCTCATCTTTTGGCGAGCCCATCACCACATAGCTGGTAATCGAATGTACCTGTTCGACCGTGCCCAGAACCTCGGTATGGAAGCGCTTGTAGGACGGCAAATCCGCTGCTTCGACGCGCAAGAGATACTCCACCTGCCCAGTGATGTTGTGACACTCCCGCACCTCCGGGGCTAGTGCCATCGCCCGCTCAAACGCCAATTGCGAGTCCTTGGTGTGTTTGTTCAAGCCCACAGTGATGTAGGCCACAAACCCCGTCCCCAAAGCAGCCCGGTCCAGCACCGCGCGATAGCCGGTTATGATCCCCGTCTTCTCTAGAACGGCGACCCGCCGCAAACAGGCAGAGGGGGACAGGCCTACTTTCTCTGCCAAAGCCAGGTTGCTCATACGCCCGTCCTTTGAAAGTTCGCGCAATATATGTTCGTCAATTTGGTCAAGCGCCGTCATAAGTTGTGATTTTATGCTGTATGCGCACAAAAACGCAACTCAAATGCGTGGAGTTCACGTCACACTTGGTTCATGACCTACGATATCCTAACCGCCCTTCTCCTGTTTGCCTTTGTGTCCTCCATCACTCCGGGGCCAAACAACCTTATGCTTATGGCGTCTGGCGCCAACTTCGGCTTTGCCCGCACCATTCCACATATGCTTGGCGTGGGTATTGGCTTTGTAGTCATGGTGGCTCTGGTCGGCGTGGGTTTGATGCAGGTGTTTTACAGCTATCCCATTTCGCACACAGTTTTGGCAGTCGCGTCAGTGGCTTACCTGCTGTGGTTGGCCTGGAAGGTGGCCAATGCAGGCGCGCCCGAGGAGGGCGAAGGCACCGGCGGCACGCCGATGACCTTCTTGCAGGCGGCGGCCTTTCAATGGGTCAACCCAAAAGCCTGGACCATGGCGCTCACGGCTGTAACGCTCTACGCACCTGATCGCTCGCTGACTGCGGTATTGTTGGTTGCTGCTGCTTTTGGCGCGGTGAACCTGCCCTGTGTCTCCAGTTGGACCGTGTTGGGGCAGCAAATGCGACGGCTCCTGACGTCGCCCGCGCGCTTGACTGCCTTTAACTGGACCATGGCAGGCTTGCTTGTCTTGTCGCTCTATCCTGTTGTGGCGCCTATGGTCTCGGCAGGCTAACTCCGTGCATTGATGACCTAGGTAGTGCGGCTTTTTGCGCTGCCCGTTGCAATTACCCAAAGTCAGCGTCATATAGCCTTGTCAAGAAACCAGTGTGTGGAGTGCACAATGACCAACTATCTCGACTTCGAAAAACCGCTCGCAGAGATTGAGGGCAAAGCCGAAGAACTGCGAGCGCTTGCGCAGCAGAACGAAGAGATGGATGTCAAAGACGAAGCCGCTGCGCTGGATCGCAAAGCAGCAGAGCTGCTCGAAGAGCTCTACAAAGACCTGACACCATGGCGCAAATGTCAGGTCGCGCGTCACCCCGATCGTCCGCACTGCCGCGACTATATCAACGAGCTGTTCACCGATTACACGCCTCTGGCGGGTGATCGGAACTTTGCTGACGATCTTGCCGTTATGGGCGGTCTCGCGCGTTTCAACGATCAGCCGGTTGTGGTGATTGGCCAGGAAAAAGGCCACGATACCAAGTCGCGTATTTCCCACAACTTTGGCATGGCCCGCCCAGAAGGCTACCGCAAAGCTGTGCGCCTGATGGAGATGGCCAACAAGTTTGGTTTACCAGTTGTAACACTTGTGGACACCGCAGGGGCTTATCCGGGCAAGGGTGCTGAAGAACGTGGTCAGTCAGAGGCCATCGCACGCTCTACTGAGATGTGCCTGCAAATTGGCGTGCCATTGATCTCCGTGATCATCGGCGAAGGTGGTTCCGGCGGTGCCGTGGCGTTTGCCACCGCCAACCGCGTCGCGATGTTGGAGCACTCAGTTTACTCCGTGATCAGCCCTGAAGGATGTGCGTCGATCTTGTGGAAAGACAGCACAAAGATGCGCGAAGCGGCTGAAGCGCTGCGTGTGACCGCGCAAGACTTGGAGAAGCTTGGCGTTGCCGATCGTGTGATTGCAGAGCCCAAGGGCGGTGCGCATCGTGATCGTCAGGCGACTATGCAGAGTGTGGCCTCTGCAATCGAGACGATGCTGGGCGAGTTGAAAGACATGACTAAAGAAGATCTTGTGGCTAACCGCCGCAAGAAGTTTCTCAACATCGGCTCCAAGGGCTTGGCAGCGTAACGTTAGACCAGGCAAAATTCGGCGTGTTTCAGAGGGGGCAATAGCCCCCTTGTTCTTTCCAGAGTACAGGCGGTTTAGCTGCCCTTCTGCCGCCAGTGTCCCGGCATGTTGCCTGGAATCGTGGGCGCGCGCAGTTTGGAGAGAGCACCAAGCGGTCCGGCCATCATTTTGCCAACAGGGCTGTTGTTGAATTGCGCTTTGGTTTTCTCAAACTGTATCACGTTTTCGATGCGTCGGTCCAGAAACGCCCAGGTAGCGGCATGGCCGTCACTGTCATCGCCAAGCCAGTAAAGCACCGTCGCGGAATAGACCGCCGACAGGGTGGCACGTTTGGAATACCAGTTGAAATCCTGTGACGTGTCGCCAATCGCCGTCCAAATGGCATCGGCTGTGCCCCAAATCAGCTGCGCGCCTGTTGCGGTGTATTGGGGCAGAGCAAACAGCGTGCTGCCGCGGCGCACAATTTCGCGGTCCGGGCAGAGTTCCAGCCGTGTACGAACGGCAAAAGTGATCTTTTCGCGGATTTTCATCTCGGCCAGCGCCTCATCCTTCAGGGCTGCCACCATCTGAGAATCACCGCGCTTGTGATAAGCGACTGCCAAGTCCACCGCGCCACGCGGACAGAGTGCTTTGGCGACGACCGGGTCCACGCCGCTGTCTTCCACAGCGGCCTGAAATGTCGCGTCAGACCACCCATCAAAGGGCACATGCATCTCTGCGGCCTCCAAAAGGCGGGGTTTGACGTCGGTAGGCGCTGACTCGGTCATGGCGGAACTCGCTTTGCGATAAGGCTGTTGCGCCCATACTAGACAAAGCGCAGGCAAGTTGCTATACGCGCGCTTCCTGCAATTTCATTGCAACTCAAACTTAGAAAGGTGGTGAAAACCACATGCAGGTTAGTGTTCGTGACAATAATGTCGATCAGGCGCTTCGTGCCCTGAAGAAAAAGCTGCAGCGTGAAGGCGTCTTCCGCGAAATGAAGCTCAAGCAACATTTCGAAAAGCCGTCCGAGAAAAAAGCGCGCGAGAAGGCTGAAGCGATCCGCCGTGCCCGTAAACTGGCACGTAAGAAAGCACAGCGTGAAGGTTTGCTCTAAGCACACCTCTCCAGCTTTGGATACAAGAATTGACGACCCCCGAGGCCTGGCTTCGGGGGTTTGTCTTTTGTTGTAGCGACGGAATTTGTGCTTACATGCGTTGAGGTCGCATAGACGACTCTCCAAAACGGGACGGGAAGTGAGATGAGGCGCACCTTTGGGTCGTTTGTGTTTGTGCTGGTGGCTGGGGCCATCATTGGCGCGCTCTATGGCCTCATGATGAATGAGATCCTTGACCGCAACTGGGGGCTAAAAGCGCCCATTCGCGGCGCTGTGCGGGGCATGGTGGTCGCCTCTGTGGCGGTGGTGCTGGAGGTCTGGATCAGCAACAGCGCCATTGGCCGTTGGCAGCGTAGCTTGAAGTTTCGCCGTGGCGTGGCGCTGCGTGTCATTATAACCTGCCTTATCATCTACGTCGCGCTGGCAAGCTCTCACCTGGTTCTGATTGGCGACCGGGAAATCTACCTTCAGTGGTTTCAGAACGGCTTTGCACCAGATTTCCTGTTTGCGCTGGGCGCCGGTGTGGTCATTCAGGTGATGCTGCAGGCGCGTCGCCTGATTGGTGGCCGGACACTGACCTACTTCCTGTTGGGGCGCTATGCGCGCCCTACAGAGGAACGGCGGATCTTTGTGTTGGCTGACCTGAAAGACTCCACGGCCATCACCGAAAAACTCGGAGATAAGAAGGCGCTGGAGCTCATCACGGGTGTTTTTCTGGATATTGATGCGGCGATCAAACGCAACCGCGGTGTGATCCACAACTACGTTGGTGATGAGATCATCATGAGCTGGCGGGACCGTGGTCCGGACGGCAACATGCCGTTGCTGCAGTGTATTGATGAGATTTTTCAGACCCTTTCTCTGCGACAGGCGCATTACCTCAAGAAATACGGCGTGGCACCAACATTGCGGCTCGGGATTGCAGGCGGCCCGGTTGCGGTTGGTGAATGTGGTTGGGAGAAACGCCAGGTGGTCTACATCGGTGACACGATCAACAAAGCCAAACGCATGCAGGAGGCCTGTAAACGTCATGATCTGTCTGTGATTCTGGATGCGGAAACCGCGCGCGGGATCACCATGCCAATGGGGTCGGTATTGCGGCGGTCGAAGAGGCCACGCTACGCGGCCGTGCCGAGACAACAAAGATGCTGACGTTGACGGGACCTGACGGAAGCGCTTTGGAGGCGCTTCCGTCACTGCCAGTACCTGCCTAGAGCTTATTTGCTCGACTTGCCTTTGGCCGCTGATTTGGCAGCAGCTGCACGGGCTTTGTTTTTCTTGCTGTTGGGTTTGCCTTTTGGCGGTGGTGGGCCTTTAGGCTTGCGGCTTGGCTTCGCCTCGCTCAAGGCACCATCCGCCATGGCGCGACGACGTGGGGCTGCATCGCCTCCAGTATCCCCGCCGCGTGGCTTGCCGCTTTTCGGCGCGGCCTTGGGCTTTTTCTTGCGTGGGGCCGGATCGTCGTTCCACTCAACAGGTGGCGTGGACTTGGCGGATTTTTTGCCCTTGGCCGGAGCATAGTCCGATTTTTCATCGAATTTTTTGCTTTTCGGTTTGTCAAAAGACGGCTTGTCGTCGGCAAATTTGTCGCCCCGAGGCCGCTCAAACTTGTCCTTTTCGAACTTGCCTTTGCCGCGGTGTGGTTTGCGGTCGTCCTGATACGAGCCCTTGCCTTTGTTGAAGGGCTTCTTGCCGCCGTCGCCGCGCGGGCCACGCTCCAGCACAGGCTCTTTGTCCATCTGCGCCAGTTTTGCGCCCTCTTCTAGGGTCATCTTTGGCCCAATTGCAGTCAGGAACCCAGCTACGCTGGTTTCCAGGACCTGCACGTAGCTTTCTTCCTGATTGATGCGGATTGCACCAATGTCGTCTTTGGTCAGATCGCCCAGTTTGCACAGCATGGGCAGCAAGCGACGTGGCTCCGCACCTGCCTTGCGACCACCGGAAATGGAGAACCAAACCGAGGGACCAAAATCTTTACGCGGCGCCGGTTTTGCATCAGATGCTGCAATCTCTTCCGGTGCAGAATGTTTGGAATTGTAAAGACGCAGGTAGGCAGCGGCGACTTGCTCCGCGCTAAATGTGCCAAGCAAAGATTCAATTAGAGGCTTTTCGTTAACTGTTGGCGCCTCGGCCCAATCCGGATCAGCAAACATTCGGCCCTGATCCTGCGCGGAGACTTCCTCGGCGGAAGGGGCGCCAGACCACTCGGCTTCAAGCTTGGCCCACCGCAACAAACGTTCTGCCTTCTTGCGTGACTTGCGGGTCACGATCAGGGCAGACACCCCTTTGCGACCTGCACGACCGGTGCGGCCAGAACGGTGCAGCAACGTTTCGTGGTTGTTGGGCAGCTCTGCGTGCACAACTAGGTCAAGGTTTGGCAGATCGATGCCGCGTGCTGCCACATCGGTGGCCACACAGACACGGGCACGGCCATCGCGCATCGCTTGCAGCGCATGGGTGCGCTCAGATTGGCTCAATTCACCGGACAGCGACACCACCTGAAAACCACGGTTTGACAGGCGGGTGGTGATGCGGGCCACCATGGCGCGGGTGTTGGCAAAGACAATTGCGTTTGGCGCTTCATAAAAGCGCAGCGTGTTGATCACAGCGTTTTCCGCATCCCGATCCATAACGGTCATCGCGCGGTATGTAATATCAGCGTGCTGCTTCTGCTCGGACTTGGTTTCCACGCGAATTGCGTCGCGCTGATAGTTCTTTGCCAGCTGCGCAATCATTTTTGGCACAGTGGCGGAGAACAAAAGCGTTTGCCGCTCTTCTGGTACCTGCTCGAGAATGAACTCCAGCTCTTCGCGGAAACCGAGGTCCAGCATTTCGTCCGCTTCATCGAGCACAACCGCGCGCACGTCCAGCAGGTCGATCGACCCGCGATCAATGTGATCGCGCAGACGGCCTGGTGTGGCCACAACGATATGTGTGCCGCGAGCCAAAGCACGGCGTTCGTCACGCATGTCCATCCCCCCCACACAGGAGGCGACCCGCGCGCCCGCTTCGGCGTACAGCCAAGTCAACTCGCGTTTAACCTGCAACGCCAGCTCACGTGTTGGTGCGATGATCAGGGCCAGCGGGGCCGCTGCTTCATCAAAGGCTTCGGCGTCGCCAAGCAGGGTGGTCGAGATGGCAAGACCAAAGCCGATGGTCTTGCCAGAACCGGTTTGCGCGGAGACCAACAGGTCTTTGCCGGTCAACTCAGGGTTCATGACCGCTTCTTGGACTTGCGTCAGCTTGTCATAGCCTTTGGCGTCCAGGGCTATTTGGATGGCTTGTTTCACAGTGATGTCTACTTTTGTCAGAGGAGTGCCAGCGTGATGGCGTCGGCGGGCTCCCTCAAACTCTGAACCGCTCTCAACATCATATGTGGCAAGAAGCGCTGCGTTTAGCTTAGTTTTGCGCACATGTATAGGCCAGTGCCCAAAAGCGTTAACAGGGATGTGAGCAGAAACTTTCTAACAATCTGCGCCACACGGTTTGAAACCGCGTCAAAAACCTTAAGTTAACGCAAACACAATTCACACAAAGGGCTTGAAACGATGACCGAGAGCTACACTCCCCCCAAAGTCTGGACATGGGACTCCGAAAGCGGCGGCAAATTTGCCAGCATCAACCGCCCCATCGCCGGGCCAACCCATGACAAAGATTTGCCGCGCGGTGACCATCCGTTCCAACTCTATTCGCTGGCGACGCCCAATGGCGTGAAAGTCACGGTGATGTTTGAGGAGCTTCTGGAAGCCGGTCACAAAGGCGCCGAGTACGACGCTTATCTGATCAATATCGGCGAAGGTGATCAGTTCTCTTCTGGCTTTGTCGATGTGAACCCCAACTCCAAAATCCCGGCGTTGATGGATCTCAGCGGCGATAAGGAGGTGCGCGTTTTTGAAAGTGGCGCGATCCTGCTGCACTTGGCCGAAAAATTTGAGGCCTTCCTTGGCCCCAAAGAAAACCGCGCCGAGATGATCAGCTGGCTGTTCTGGCAAATGGGCAGCGCGCCCTATCTGGGCGGTGGCTTTGGCCATTTCTACGCTTACGCGCCAGAAAAATGGCAGTACCCGATTGATCGCTTTGCGATGGAAACCAAACGCCAGCTGGATGTGTTGGACCGTCAATTGGCCGACAACACCTTCATCTCCGGTGAAGAGTATACCGTGGCCGATATCGCGATCTGGTCCTGGTATGGGCAGCTGGTCCTTGGTCGGCTTTATGAAGCGGCAGAGTTCCTGGATGTTGCCAGCTACAAAAACGTGGTGCGCTGGGCAGAGGCGATTGATGCGCGCCCTGCGGTGAAACGCGGCCGTATGGTGAACCGTGCCTGGGGCGATCTCAACGAACAACTGCGTGAGCGCCACACGGCGGAGGATTTTGACACCCGCACGCAAGACAAGCTCGAGCCGAAAGCGGCGGAGTAGGGGGGGCGCTGCCCCCATCACATCAGTGATGTGACTCCCCCGAGATATTTGGGGAATGAGAAGCAGAACGCCGCTCGTAGGTGGAGCGGCGTTTTTTGTTTTGGGTACAATGAAACTGTTGAGTGGTGCAGGTCGTGGCGTCAGTTTTCGACTGAGCCGCAGGAGAGCCCCATGACACTCACAGAAATTCTGACCTTTGCGTTTGTCGCAAGTTTGCTGGTGATGTCACCAGGTCCCAATGGGGTGCTAATTGCCAAGACTGTGCCAACCTCGGGCCGGGCGGCAGGATTTGCCAATGTCGCAGGCTTTGTGGCGGCGTTTTATGGCCACGGCGCCTTGTCGGTGTTGGGGATTTCGGTCTTGTTGGTCAAATCCGCCGTGGCTTTTTCGATCGTGAAATTCTTGGGCGCGGCTTACCTGTGTTGGATCGGGGTGAAGGCGCTTCTGGCAGCTTGGCGTAGCGTCGAATCTGCGGCGAGCGTGGCCCCTGCCGCAAACAAGCGCACTCTGTGGAAGGCGTTTGGTGAGGGCGTTCTCACCAATGGCCTTAATCCGAAGGTGTCGATGTTCTATCTGGCTGCGTTTCCTCAGTTCCTGACGGCAGGCGATGCCTCGGCCTCCGCCGCCTTTACTTTGGTCACGGTCCACGCGGCCATCAACGCGCTGTGGTTTGCTGCCATGGTTCTGTTGTTTGCGCAGCTCACGCAGGCCGCGCGTAGTGGGCGGTTTCAACGGTGGCTAAAAGGTGTGACCGGCGCGGTGTTTGTTGGCTTTGGTGTGAAGCTGGCGACGTTGCGTGCCAGCTTCTGAGGCGCGATTTATTGCGCCGCCAACATCATTTCGGCGGCTTTTTCACCGATCATAATGCATGGCGAGTTGGTGTTGCCACTGGTGATCTTTGGCATCACCGAGGCATCCACAACGCGAAGCCCGCCTATGCCACGCAGGCGCAAATCTGCATCCAATGGTGCGCTGTCGTCGCTCCCCATGCGTACCGTGCCCACCGGGTGGAAAATTGTGGTGCCGATGTCGCCTGCGGCCTGTGCTAACTCAGCGTCGTCTTGCGCGGTGAGGCCGGGTTTCATTTCCTCCGGTGCATATTTTGCCATGGGGCCTTGCGCCATAATGCTGCGGGCCTGACGGATCGCCGCCACCGCGGTTGCGCGGTCCCCTTCCGTGGACAGGTAGTTGGGCGCAATCTTGGGTGCCACGGAAGCGTCAGGCGAAGTAATCTCCACCTTGCCGCGGCTCTCTGGGCGCAAGTTGCACACGCTGGCGGTCATTGCGGGGAAATCATGAAGCGGCTGGCCAAAGGCTTCCAGTGACAGCGGTTGGACATGGTATTCGAGGTCCGGTGTTGCCACATCCGGACGGGACTTGGTGAAAGCCCCCAACTGGCTAGGGGCCATAGACATGGGACCGCTGCGTTTTAGCAGGTATTCCATGCCGATCTTCGCTTTGCCAAACAGCGAGTTCGCCATGGTGTTGAGGGTTTTTGCGCCGGTGAGTTTCCATGCGCAGCGCAATTGCAAATGGTCTTGAAGATTGCTGCCTATCTCCGGCTGATCCAGCTGCACATTAACGCCGTGTTTTTGTAGCAAAGGCCCCGGTCCGATGCCGGAAAGCTGAAGGATTTGAGGTGAGTTCACCGCACCCGCAGAGAGCACAACCTCGCCGCCACATCTGGCTTGGTGCAGAGTACCATGCTGCCTGTATTCCACGCCCGCAACTTTGCCATCCTCGATCAACAGGCGCGTTGTATGCGCGTGGGTTTCGACCTTCAGCTGCTCATTTTTCTGAGGCCGCAGAAAGGCCTTGGCGGTGTTCCAGCGAAATCCGCGATGTTGATTGACTTTAAAGTAGCCCACGCCTTCGTTGTTGCCGCCGTTGAAATCATCCGTGCGCGGTACACCCGTTGCTTCTGCTGCAGCCATCCAGTCATCCAAAACGTCCCAGCGGAGACGCTGGTTGTTCACATGCCAGGGGCCTCCTGCGCCGTGCAGATCGGACTCGCCCTCCATGTAGTCCTCGGACTTTTTGAACAGCGGCAGCACGTCTTCCCAGGACCACCCAGGCAAGCCCATCTGACGCCAGCCATCATAGTCGGCAGCCTGTCCGCGCAGGTACAACATGCCGTTGATGGAGGAACAGCCGCCCAGAACTTTGCCGCGCGGATAGAGCAACTGTCGCCCGTTCAATCCCGCATCCGGTACGGTTTTGTACATCCAGTCAGTGCGCGGGTTGCCGATGCAGTAGAGGTAGCCCATCGGAATGTGAATCCAGTGGTAAGTGTCCTTACCGCCCGCTTCCAAAAGCAACACGCGCCGCCCGGTTTCCGCCAGTCGTGCCGCAACAACACAGCCTGCGCTCCCTGCGCCCACCACGATGTGATCCCAGTCCATTTTTGCTCTCTCCTCGCTCCAGAACTGAGAAGAGAGTGAAGTTGAGACCATGTCAAATACATTTGTCTGACATTTAAGCGCCGGACGGAAACACGCGCAATTTTTCAGGGTTGCGCATCACGTAAATCCAATGGGTGGCACCGGTTTTGTCGGGCAGGACCAGCGTCAATGTGTCCAGAACACCGTCCACATACCGCGCCACCGCGGGATGCCGGTTCGCCCTAACCTGTGCAAAACGCACATTGGTCAGGTCCTTGGATTTTGCCATGACCGCTTGCGTGACCGTCATAATGTCGGCTGGCCCAAATAGGACGCGGAAGGCAGCCGAGGCTTTTCCGCCGCCGTCGGTGATGGCCATGGCGTCTTCCGACAAGACTTTGATGGCTTGGGCATGGTCCTGTGCCGCGGCAAAGAAAAACCGCTCAGCCGCTTTGGCTGCGTCCTTGGCGCTGACATCGAACCTCGGCCCGCTGGTTTGCAACCGCTTGTGCGCGCGGCTGACCATCTGGCGACAGGCAGCCTCGGATTTGCCCAGAGTTTTGGCGATCTCGGTGTAGTCCGCGTCAAATGCCTCGCGTAACACAAACGCGGCGCGCTCCGTTGGTGCCAGTCGCTCCATCGCCCAAAGCAAGGCCAACTCACATTCTTGCGCCAGTTGAAATTGGCTTTCTGTAGAGGGGCCATGTTCTGAAATGATCGGTTCCGGCAGCCACGGACCAACATAGCTTTCCCGTCGGACGCGTGCAGATCTCAATGTGTCCAGCGCAATGTTGGTCGCCACGCGGCGCAGCCAGGCGCTTGGGTTGTCGATTGCGGGTACGTCTGAGGCGGCAAAACGCAGCCAAACTTCTTGCACCACATCCTCTGCGGCGCTGACCTCGCCCAACATGCGGTAAGAGATCGACAGGAGCGCAGGGCGCTCCCGTTCAAAGACTGCTGTGTTGGGATCCATCTAGACCGCCACCTTTCCGACCCGTCCGTTTACGATAAGCTGCTGACAGACATGTCCGTCCCCCAACCCGCGCTTAAAGACCGGATAAAACCGACCGGACCCCGCGGCAAAGCTCGCAGCAATCACAGCTTGGTCGCCAAAGTGTTTTCGAATGCGGTCGCCAAATGTGTTGGGCTCATAAGAGCCCGAAATGGCATGTTGGGCAAATTGAAACCCCAAGCCAACGTCACCGGCCTCATCAAACCGGCCTTCAATGGCGGCAAGCAACTGATCGCCATCCACGCCCTCCTCGAGCGCAAAAGAGACCACCAGCTGACCACATGGCCCGCAGTCTCCGTCCAAGGTAGAGGCCAGCAGCGCCCCGGCCCAGACAGCGCGAGCTTCCTCCGGTCCTTTGTACTGCGTGACCATTGGCAGAAAGGACAATGCCAATCCGGCCTTTGTCGAGGCGTCGATCACCTCGTGCATATAGCTGACGTCATAGTCGTATTTCTTGCCAAAGCTGCGGGTGCCAGAATGGAGTAGCGTGCGGATCATGCCTGTGCTCCCTCTTGTTTGAGTTGAGACGCTGCAAAAAGGGCCATCCAAGCCGGAACTTGAATTCCAAGTAAGTTCGTCAAGGCAGTCACGTCCACCGCAGAGTTGCGATGCGCGATCCAAATCCAGATGTGGACGACGGCATGCAAGCAGGGCCATGCAGCACCAAACATTGCCAATCGGTGGTCATTTAGTCTGGCCGCAGCCACTAGAGCCAAAGATGAGACCAAAAAAGCTAGGGCAACATCTTTGATGAAGTGGCTATTGAAGGGACCGGTTTGAGCAACTCCTGGAACGGTGTCATACCAAGCAATAGGGGCAGTCCACATAAATCCCGCTTTGATAAAGAAGTATGCTGACAGCCCTAAAAGTAAGGTGTGATTCATTTTTGGTCTCCTTGATGTTTCTAAGGAGACGATGCAGCTTGCCGATTTGTGACAGTTCTGATGAGTTAAACCGGTAGGGCCGTTGTTTTGAACACCGTCCGCAGCGCAAAGCTGGACTGCATCTGCGCCACCCCCGGCAGGCGGGCCAGATGTTGGCGATGGATACGGGCAAAGTCCTCGGTGTTTTCTGCCACTACCTTCAGGATGTAGTCGGCTGTACCCGCCATAAGGTGGCACTCCAATACATCCGGAATACGCGATACAGCTTTCTCAAACGCGTCCAGCACTTCATCGGCTTGACCCGAGAGCGTGATCTCGACAAACACCGTGGTGGGCACATCCAGCTTGCGAGGGTCCAGCAGCGCCACGTAGTCTTTGATGTAGCCGTCTTTCTCCAATCGATGCACGCGGCGGTGACAAGCGGATTGGGACAGGTTCACGCGCTCTGCCAGTTCGGCATTGGATATGCGGCCTTGCTTTTGTAAGACGGTGAGAATCCGACGATCTGTTTGATCAAGTGACATATGGCGAAAGCTCCTTGCGCGTTTGAATACAGTATTCGAAGGTTCTTGCAATCGCGAGTTTTTAAACTGCCTAAATTCTAAGCAACTTCGGGGCAAGGCTTCCTAAGCTGAGGACAGTTCAATTTGGAGACGGCGCATGAAAATCGGTTGCCCCACAGAAATCAAACCCCAGGAATTCCGCGTCGGTATGACGCCTGACGCGGCGCGTGAAGCTGTCAATCATGGGCACGAGGTGTTGATCCAGTCCGGAGCTGGTGTAGGTGCCGGTTTCACGGATGAAGACTATGTCGCCGCCGGTGCAAAGATGATCGGTACTGCCGAGGAGGTCTTTGCCGAAGCCGACATGATCGTGAAGGTGAAAGAACCACAAGCGGTAGAGCGCAAGATGCTGCGTGAAGGCCAGTTGCTGTTCACTTACCTGCATTTGGCACCGGACCCGGAGCAAACCGTAGACCTGCTCGAAAGCGGCTGTACGGCCATTGCCTATGAAACCGTGACCGACGATCGTGGCGGTTTGCCGCTGTTGGCACCGATGTCTGAGGTGGCCGGACGTCTTGCGCCGCAGGTTGGTGCATGGACACTGCAAAAGGCCAATGGTGGTCGCGGCGTGCTGATGGGTGGCGTGCCCGGTGTGGCACCAGCCAAGGTGGTTGTGATTGGTGGCGGTGTTGTTGGCACCCACGCGGCCAAAATCGCAGCAGGCATGGGGGCGGATGTGACCGTTCTGGACCGCTCCCTCACGCGCCTGCGCTATCTGGATGATGTCTTTGGCGGGACCTTCAAAAACCAATACTCTACCGCCGGTGCGACCGCCGATCTGGTGCGTGAAGCCGACATGGTGATTGGCGCGGTTCTTATCCCCGGCGCGGCCGCGCCGAAATTGGTGTCGCGTGCACAGCTTTCCGAGATGAAGCCTGGCGCAGCGCTGGTGGATGTGGCGATTGACCAAGGCGGGTGCTTTGAAACTTCTCGAGCCACCACCCACGCGGATCCGATTTATGAGGTGGATGGCATCATGCACTATTGCGTGGCCAACATGCCAGGCGCCGTGGCGCGGACCTCGACACAGGCTCTGGGCAACGCAACCCTGCCGTTCCTGCTGAACCTGGCCAACAAAGGTTGGAAGCGGGCCTGTGAGGATGATACGCACCTGCTGAATGGCCTGAATGTGCATGCCGGTCAATTGACCTACTATGCAGTGGGCAAGGCGCTGGGCATCGATGTGATTTCGCCGTCTCTGGCGCTGAAATCCTAAGGGGTCATCCCTTCAAACAACGGCTGCAGCGCTTTCAATCGCGCTGCGGCGAATTCAGTGAGAGCCCGCACGCGTGGCACCCGGCGCAGATCCGTGTGGGTCAAGATCCACAACGGCGCTTGGGTGAACATCGGAAGCCCGGGCACGCGCGCCAACTGCGGATCTGTGTCCCCGAGGAAACAGGCCATACGCGTGGCACCGATACCTGCTCGCGCTGCACCGATGGCCGCGCTCATGTCATCCACTGTCAATCGCGTGTTCAGGTTGGGCCGCGCCTCTTTGATCTCCGCAGGAGGGCCAGGCCAATGGGCAAACCGCACCCAATCCAGCGGTGCCGCACCTCCCTTGTCTCGGGCCAACAGGTCAGGAGTGGCGTAAACGGCACCTTTCAAATCAAACAGCCGACGTCCAACCAAAGTGTCCGGCGGTGTTTTGGCGAAGCGGATCGCCACATCCGCTTCCCGCCGCGCCAAGTTTAGCGTGTCATTTGTGGCGACTAGTGACAGTTTTATGTCCGGATATTCGATCACAAAATCGGCCACAATCTGCGCCAAAACCCGCTCGATGATCAGCTCGGAGGCTGTCACTTTCAATGGCCCGCTCACCGTGGTGTCCCGTGCTGCGATCTGCCGATCCAGTCCGCGTTCCAGGTCCGACATGGCTTCCGCCGTGCGCACCGCTTCCAACCCAGCCTCTGTGGGTACATAGCCGCTTGCCAACCTGTCAAACAGGCGTGCCCCTAGCGCTTCTTCTGCCGAGGTGATCCGCCGCGCCACGGTGGCGTGGTTGACACCTAACGCCCGTGCCGCGCCATTCGTGCCGCCTTGCCGTGCGGTTTCCAGCACAAATCTCAGATCATCCCAATTCAACATGACCTGACAATATTTGCACGGGCATTGATCATCAATGATCGTTTTCTATCGTCACGGATGTCTTAGCTATGGCTGGCAAACACAAGGAGACCACAATGACCGCCTATGCTTATGTCCACCTGACCATCACCAATCCTGATAGCTTTGCTGCCTACCGCGAAGGGGCAGGAGACGCGCTCAAAAAACATGGAGGCGCGCCATTGGAAGTGTCCACGGAACCTGAGGTGATTGAAGGGACCGCAACCGCGCCGACTGTGGCCGTGATCTTGACCTTCCCTGATCGCGCTGCCGCCAAAGCCTGGATTGATGATCCGGAATTGGCGGGGATTCATGCCCTGCGTGAGGGATCTGGCACATCCACCATTACGTTGTTGTAGGACACAAAAAGGCGGCCATTTGGCCGCCTTTCCATCCGCTTGAGCGTTTACGCTTCGCGTTTGATTTCCACAGTGTGTGGGTAAGGAATCGAAATCCCATCCTTGTCGAAGGCTTCTTTGATGGCTTGCGTGAGGCCAAACTTCAGTTCCCAATAGTCTGCGGCATCACACCAAACGCGCATGGTGATGTCTACCGAGCTGTCGCCCAGGTTGGTCACACGTGCCCAGGCTTCCGGATCTTTCAGCACACGCTCATCAGCGTTGGCGGTGTCCAGAATGATCTGCTTGGCTTTGTCTGCGTCATCGCCGTAGTCGATGCCAAACACCACATCCACGCGGCGAGTTTCATGCGCGGAGAAGTTAGTGATGACAGATCCCCAGGCCTGGCCGTTTGGAATGATGATTTGAACGTTATCCGGCGTGACCAACTCGGTCACAAACAGGTTCAGGTCCACAACCGTACCAGCAGTGCCGCCCACATCCACATATTGCCCGATTTTGTAAGGGCGGAAGAGGATGAGCATAAAGCCCGCTGCAAGATCGGCCAATGTGCCCTGCAAAGCCAGACCAATGGCCAGTGTCGCGGCGCCCATCATTGCTACAAGCGATGTGGCTTCAATTCCGAAGATGCCCAGAATGGCAACCAGCACCATGAGCAAGATGACCCAGCGGACAATGCTGGCGGCAAAATTTCCGAGTGTCGCATCAATTTCTGGTGTTTTGTTCACGCGGTTGCGCACCATGCGGCTGATCGCACCAGCGACCATCCAACCGATGATGAGCACAACCAGCGCTTTGACGGCAGTGATCAGCAGTGGGCCAAAACCCTGCGCCTGTTCTACAATGGATTCCAATGGACTTCCCCCGATTTTATGCCCATTTTGGGCGGCTTTTTAACATGTTGGCTCTGCGCTGATGCACAGTAACATACTCCTTATCGCACGCATAGAGCGCTGGCGGGATGGGAAAAAGCGCTTATCTATCCCCTAGGACCGCAACAGGAGAGCCACAATGACTACTGTCACCGATCACCCAATCAACAGCCGCTGGGCCGCGCAAGATCCAAGTGCTCTGCAGCTCTATGCCTTCCCCACGCCAAATGGGGTGAAGGTCTCGATTATGCTGGAAGAAATCGGCCTCCCTTACGAGGCGCATCTTGTCACGCTGAGCGACGCAGATGTCAAAAGCCCCGAGTTTTTGGCACTGAACCCCAACAACAAGATCCCAGCCATTATTGATCCAAACGGCCCTGACGGTCAGCCGCTGAGCCTGTTTGAGAGCGGCGCCATACTGATCTACCTGGCGGAGAAATCGGGTAAGTTGATCGGCGGTACGCCAGCTGAGAAATATGAAGCTATCCAGTGGGTCATGTTCCAGATGGCGGGCGTTGGCCCAATGTTTGGCCAGCTTGGATTCTTCACCAAATTTGCCGGTTCCGAGATCGAAGACCCGCGTCCACGCGAACGCTATCAGAACGAAGCCAAACGGTTGCTGTCGGTCCTGGAGAAGCAGCTCGACGGTCGTGACTGGATCACTGGCAGCTATTCGATTGCGGACATCGCAACCGCACCGTGGCTGCGCGCGCTCGACTACTACGGTGCCAAAGAGTCGGTTGGCTGGGAAAACTATCCCAACGTGAACGCTTATCTGGAGCGTTTCCTGGCGCGCCCTGCCGTGCAAGTGGGCCTAAAAACCCCAGCCGTTCTTGCTTAAATCAATTTTGGGGGGGAGCGTCGGCTCCCCTCTTTAGTTTCCTGATCGAATGGTGTCAGCGATCTTTTCGCCGATCATGATGGTAGGCGCGTTGGTATTGCCGCCAATCAGCCTTGGCATGACCGAGGCATCAATCACCCGCAGCCCTTCGACGCCATAGACACGGCATTGGTTGTCCACCACAGCCATATCATCCGTGCCCATTTTGCAGGTGCCGACCGGATGATAAATCGTGTCGGCCCGCGCCCGAATATCAGCCTCCCACGCCGCATCGGACCCGTCGTGTTTGTAGTAACGGGCTCCGCGCCAATCTTCGAGCGCACCGTCCTCCATGATGCTGTCGAGCGTTTTGATTGCTTTTTTCATCACCTGCAAATCGCGCTCATCTTCCAAGAACTTTGGGTCAATTTTGGGCGGCTTCGCTGGATCTGCAGAGTGTAACGTTACACTACCTCGACTGTGCGGGCGCAAAACACAGACATGGCAGCTGTACCCATAGGGCATATGCATCTTGCGATTGTGATCATCCACAATGCCCACGACAAAATGCAGTTGGATGTCCGGGCGGTCCAACGCCGCATCAGTTTTGAAAAACGCGCCGCTTTCGGCGAAAGGCGAGGCAAACAGACCGGTCCCCGTCTTGCGCCAACGAAGCGCTGCCTTGGTCATCTTCGCCAGCCCCGAAGGCGTCAGGCCCACGGTGTCTTTCTTCTTGTTGCGATAGCTCAAGATGTGATCAAGGTGGTCTTGAAGGTTTTGCCCAACACCCGGCAGGTCATGCACAAGCTTGATGCCGTGCTTTTCCACTTCTTTACGCGGCCCGATACCGGACAGCAACAAAAGCTGTGGCGAACCAAAGGCCCCGGAGGACAGGATCACTTCCTTACGCGCCTGGATCGTCTCAACAGTGCCGTTACGTTTGATCTCCAGCCCCGTTGCGCGCCCTTTGGTCATCACAACCCGCCGCGCCTGCGTCTTTGTGTAGACGGTCAAGTTTGGGCGTTGCAGGGTGTTTCGCAAATAGGCCGCCGCAGCGGAACAGCGTTCGCCTTTGTGGTTTCCCTCAAAAAACTGAGTCACCTGATAGTGCCCGGCACCGTCCTGTTCGGGGCCATTGAAATCTTCATTGGTCCGGATCTGGTGCGCGTTGCAGGCTGCGATAAAAGCGTCGTTGATGGCGCGCGGTTCGGCCTGATCGCCCACTTGCAACGGACCACCGGCGCCATGCAGATCATCCGCACCACGCTGGTTGCCTTCGGACTTTACGAAATACGGGAGCACGCTCTCCCAGTCCCAGCCGTCGCAACCAAGCTGCGCCCACTCGTCATAGTCAGCTTTGTGCCCGCGCACATAGAGCATGGCGTTGATTGCGGAGCTGCCGCCCAAGGCCTTGCCGCGAGGCTGAAACCCTCGCCGGTTGTTCAGTTGCTTTTGCGGTACGGTTTTGAGCGCCCAATTGTTGATCTTGGGTCGCCCGGAAATCATCGCGGCAATCAAGGCAGGGGCGCGGATGAAAATATCCTCGCCTTTGCCGCCAGCCTCCACCAAGCACACTTTGGTATGCGGATCCTCACTGAGGCGCGCGGCCAAAACGCATCCGGCGGACCCTCCGCCGACGATGATATAGTCAAATTCCATGCCGTCCTCCTGTGCTGACTCTTAGCCTAGGAGGGGGCAATTTCACCAAGCAAGTCTAACGCAACGTAAGCGCGCAGCGCAGGTTAGCTGTTTGGCAATTGGCTGGAGAGCACGTAACGTAGGATTTGCACCACCTGCACAGGCTCCTCTGCCACGGCCAGGGCTGCGGCATGCACTTCCTTAAGCGCGTGCTGCTGATCTGGCATCGACAGGACAATGATCGATTTGCCAAGCGCTGCCGCATACCCCGTGTCAAAGGCGGCATTCCATTGGCGGTACTTCTCGCCAAAACGCACCACAACCACATCTGCATCTTCAATGCCCTTGCGGGTGCGAATGGCGTTCACCATCGCGCCTTTGTGGTCATGCCAGTATTTGTTGTCTTCCGCGCCCAGAATGGCCACGCCACAATCGTCAGAAGCTGCGTGATCGGTCACGGGGCTGTTGAAAGTCACATCCAGATCGGCGGCGCCTGCGATGATCTGCTCGCGCCAATCGGTGTGAATTTCGCCGGACAGGTAGACGTTTAGGCTCATGGGGTATCCTCTCTTGCTTGCGCAAGGTCATAACCTGTCCGGCGCCGTGCTCCAATCCCTCACGATTTGAAGCAGTTTCAAATGCCACGCGTCAAAGCTTGCGCGCCACAAGGTAGCGGCTTGGCGGGTCCGCAGGAAAGTTGCCGCTCTCGATGATGCGAAACCCTGCGTCGGTGACAGAGCGTTCCAGCTCAGCAATCGAGAAGAACCGCACAAACGGTGCCTTGCCAAAAAACTGCATCAGCGGAATCGCCGTTTTGAGCATCCGGAATTTGATCGACCGCATGTTCTCGCTCAAACAGGGCGTCTTGGAGATGAAGAGTCCGCCTGGTTTGACCCGCTTCGCCACTTCGGCCATGGAGATGTCGCCGTCTTCCAAAAGGTGGATCAGGTTGTGTGCCATCACGACATCAAACGGGCCTTCCGGCGCGCTTTCCGGCGTAGCCTGCACCAACCGGATATTCTTGGCACCGGCTTCGCTGACCCGCTCCCGCCCGACTTCCAACATGCCGCCGGACACATCCGTGGCCACCATCTCTGACACCGCATCGGCCAGCTTAATGGCGGTGGAAGCTGTGCCACAGCCCAACTCCATCACCACGTCACTTTCCTTGAGGTAAGACCGTGTCCGGCCCAGCGTATACTCATACGCCTGCATATCACTGATGGCGGATTTGGCATATTTCTGCGCCACGCCATCCCAAAACTTCGCTGCTGCTTGCATGGTCGTTCTCCTTTCAAGGATGACCATACCCATGCGTGAATACGATATAAATTGCCGAAATTCGCAGTGTTGTTATACGTATTTGCATGAATGATCCAAATGGCACCTTTGAGTGGAACCACATCCGCGCATTTCTGACCACGGCAGAGGAGGGCTCGTTGTCAGCCGCCGCGCGCAAGCTGAACCTCACGCAGCCCACTTTGGGCCGCCAAGTGGCTGCATTGGAGGAGGACCTTGGCATCATGCTGTTTGAACGGGTGGGGCGGTCGTTAGAGCTCACTGTCGCTGGGGGCGAGTTGCTGGAACATGTGCGCGCCATGCGCGAAGCTGCGGATCGTGTGGCACTTGTGGCTTCAGGTCAGAACCAGGACGTCGAAGGCCGCGTGGCGATCACCGCGTCAGATGTCTATTCCGTGCATCTGCTACCCCCGATTCTAAAAGACCTGCGCGCCAAAGCCCCGAAGCTGGTCATTGAGGTGGTCGCCTCGGATGATGTGCAAGACCTCATGCGGCGTGAGGCAGATATAGCCATTCGCCACGTGCGTCCGGAACAGCCGGATTTGATTGCGCGATTGGTGCGCGAAGCCAAAGGCTATTTCTATGCTTCCAAAGACTACCTCGACTTTCGCGGGCGCCCGCAAACTGTTGACGAGCTGGCCCAGCATGATTTTGTTGGGTCCGGTGATGTGCCGCGCATGCTTGAATATCTCAAGCCAATGGGCTTCCCGATAGACATCGACAACTTCCGCACAGGCTCTGACAGTGGCCTTGTCGCGTGGGAACTGTGCAGGCAGGGATTCGGCATTTCCCCAATGGCCGACGATGTCGCCGAAGCTACCCCGGGCATCGAGCGTGTCCTTCCGGACCTCGCCCCAATTGTGTTCCCGATCTGGCTCACCACGCATCGTGAACTACACACCAGCCGGCGCATTCGATTGGTTTTTGACGCCCTGGCCGAGCATCTCACCGAAGCTTAAGGCAGCGGCCGCACCATCATCACGCGGGTCGCTAAAGCAATCTCCGTGCAGCCCGCCGCTTGGGTCAACTCAAGCGCCCATCGGATCAATTGGCCGCCAATCCCACGTCCTCGCGCATCAGGCGATACCGCTACATTCATCAGATGGGCTGTTGGTGTTGCTGTTGTGAGCATTAGCACGCCTGACAGGTCGTCCATGACCCAGACCTGTCCGGCGGCAATGGAATCAGAAACGCCGCCGGACACATCCGGCAGCGCTATTCCTTGATCACTAGAGGGGCGATACGCTGCATCAATCAGCCGCGTGATGGCAGGGGCCTCCTCGGCCCGTGCCAGTCGCGGCAGAGCGGCGTCAGCCACGCAGGGTACCGCCGGTGGCCTTGCTGACTTTCTCAACAATCTTGGTCGCGACCGCCTCGATATCGGCCTCTTTCAGTGTCTTATCGGTCGGCTGCAAACGCACTGTGATGGCGAGGGATTTTTTGCCTTCACCCAATGCTCCGCCAATGAACTCGTCAAAGATGCGCACGTCGTCGATCAGGTTTTTGTCCGCACCCGCTGCCGCATTCACAAGCGTCACTGCTTCCACATCCGCGTCCACCACAAAGGCAAAGTCACGCTCTACCGCCTGCAGATCCGCCATGGTCACGGCGCCCTTGGAAGCAGATTTCTTGCGTGGCATCGGGATTTCCGCAGTGTGGATCGCGAACGCCACCACTGGACCCTTCACGTTCAACGCGTCGAGCACTTTGGGGTGGATTTCGCCAAAGGCACCGAGGATTTTCTTCGGACCCAGACCCACCTTCGCGCTGCGGCCCGGATGCCACCAGTCGTTCACACCGCGGTTGTAGGTCTGCTTTGCAGGCGCACCGAGCGCGCTCATCACCGCTTCCATGTCCGCCTTGGCGTCATAGATGTCCACGCCACGGCTCTCACCGTAAATGTCCTTGCCCACGGTGCGACCCACCAGAATGCCGGTCAGCAGGTTTTCTTGCTCACCCGGCTCACCGCCGTGGAACACTGCACCACATTCAAACAGCGCCATGTCCATGAAGCCACGCGCCTGGTTGCGCGCCGCCGCTTGCAGGAGGCCCGGCAGCAGGGAGGGGCGCATGTGGCTCATCTCGCTGGAGATCGGGTTTTCCAACATGGTCGCATCCGACCCGCCACCAAACAGCTCGGCCGCTGCCTTGTCGATGAAGCTGTAGGTCACACATTCGTTGTAGCCCAGTGCCGCCGTTGTGCGGCGCGCAATCTGCTCGCGTTTCTGCATCGGCGACAGGATTTGCTCCGGCACACCGGCAGAGGTGCGCGGCAGCGGCTTGCCTTCAAGCTTGGTCAGTGACGCCACACGCGCGACTTCCTCCACCAGATCGGCAGAACCACGCACATCCGGACGCCAGCTTGGCACATGGGCTAAGTCGCCTTCGATGGTGAAGCCCAAGGCTTCCAGCGTGGCCACCTGTGTTTCCGCCGGGATTTCCATACCCACCAAAGACTGCACACGATCGGTGTCCAGTTTATAGGCGCGCGCCACGTCCGGCACGGTGCCAGCTGTCACGAGGTTGGACGGCTCGCCGCCGCAAAGATCCATGATCATCTGCGTCGCGTCATCCATTGCCTGCATGTTGTAGGCCGGATCAATGCCACGCTCGTTGCGATAACGCGCGTCGGAGTTGATCTTCAGTCCACGACCTGTGTAGGCGATCTGAATGTGGTCCCACACAGCGGCCTCAAGGAAGACATTGGTGGTTTCTTCGGTACAGCCGGTGGCCAGGCCACCCATAATGCCGCCGATGGATTCCACACCTTCGTCGTCTGAGATGACAACCATCCCTTCGTTGAAAGTGTATTCTTTCTCGTCCAGACCCACGAGAGTTTCGCCGCCTGCCGCGCGATGTACGCGCAGATTGCCTTTGACCTTGTCCGCATCAAACACGTGCAGCGGGCGGTTGCGGTCAAAGGTGAAGAAGTTGGTGATGTCCACCAGCGCCGAAATTGGACGCAGGCCGATGGCCTTCAAACGGTCCTGTAACCACTGCGGGGACGGGCCGTTTTTGACACCTTTGATCAACCTGCCAGCGAAGACCTCACAGCCATCGGTGGCGGCGGAGTCGTCAATGGTCACGGTGATCGGGCTGTCAAATGTGCCCTCTACAGTCGCAGTTTTGGCCGGCTTCATTGTGCCCAACCCACGCGCCGCCAGATCAAGCGCAATGCCGCGCACACCCAGTGCATCCGGGCGGTTCGGCGTGATCGCAATCTCGATCATGGTGTCGACTTTAGACGGATCGTTTTGCGCCAGCCAATCCACAAACTTGTCGCCCACCTCGCCGGACGGCAGCTCAATGATACCGTCATGTTCATCAGACAGCTCCAGCTCACGTTCAGACGCCATCATGCCAAAGCTTTCCACGCCGCGGATCTTGCCCACGGAAATGGTGATATCCAGCCCAGGAATATACATGCCCGGCTTACAAACCACGACAGTGATGCCTTCGCGCGCGTTGGGCGCGCCGCAGATGATTTGCAGTTCGCCTTCGTCGGTCGCCACTTTACAAACCCGCAACTTGTCGGCGTCCGGATGCTGCTCGGCGTGCACCACCTTGCCCAGCGTGAAGTCAGCCAGCCGCTCAGCCGGGTTGGAAACGTCCTCAACCTCAAGGCCAAGGTCGGTGAGCGCCTCGACAATCTCGTCAACGCTCGCGTCGGTCTCAAGGTGGTCTTTCAACCAGGAAAGAGTGAATTTCATAGCGAATTCCTTTTCGCTTGTTCTAAAGCGTCATCGGACATCAACGCGCTTCCGGTGAAACCGCGATGCCCAGAAAATTATCGGTTCAGGCCGCCGTGCAGGGTCGGTTGGTCCAGGGAGGCAAAGCCATAGTGGCGCAGCCAGCGCAGGTCGCTGTCAAAGAAGGCGCGCAGGTCGGGGATGCCGTATTTCAGCATCGCAAGACGGTCGATGCCCATACCGAACGCAAAGCCTTGATACTCATCCGGGTCGATCCCGCCCGCCCTGAGCACGTTCGGGTGCACCATGCCGGAGCCCAGCACTTCGAGCCAATCGTCGCCTTCGCCAACTTTCACAGTGCCACCTTCCCAGCTGCACTGGATGTCCACTTCGGCGGAGGGCTCTGTGAACGGGAAGTGGGACGCGCGGAAGCGGGTCTTTACGTCGGTGCCAAAGAAGGCGGAGAAGAACTCTTCCAGCACCCACTTGAGGTTTGCCATGGAGATGTCTTTGCCAAGCGCGAGGCCTTCGACCTGGTGGAACATCGGTGTGTGGGTCTGGTCATAGTCCGCGCGGTACACGCGACCCGGACAGATGATGCGGATCGGCGCGCCGGTTTTCTCCATCGAGCGGATTTGTACCGGGCTGGTGTGCGTGCGCAGCACATGCGGCGGGCGCTCGTCACCTTCGGCACGGTGGGTGTAGAAGGTGTCCATCTCTGCGCGCGCCGGGTGGTGGCCCGGAATGTTGAGTGCGTCAAAGTTATACCAGTCGGTCTCGATCTGCGGGCCTTCGGCCACGGCAAAGCCCATATCGGCAAAGATCGCTGTGACCTCTTCTGTCACTTGGCTGATTGGGTGGATAGTGCCGACACGACGGTTGCGCGCGGGCAACGTTACGTCCAGCCATTCAGTGGCCAGGCGCGCGTCCAGCGCGGCATCCGCAAGCGCCACTTTTTTGGCGGCCAAAGCAGAGTTGATTTCGTTTTTGAGCGCGTTGAGCGCTGGGCCTGCAACCTGGCGTTCTTCCGGGGTCATTTTGCCCAGCTCGCGCATTTTCAGGCTGACTTCGCCTTTCTTGCCCACTGCCTGCACGCGCAGCTCTCCAAGCGCGGCTTCGTCTGCCGCAGCGGCAATGGCGTCTAGATATTTGGTGCGCAGTTCGTCCATGACAGGGCCGTCCCCAGATGAGAAATTACCGCAGACCTCCTATCATACGGCCCCTTGATTGCAAGCGCGCAGAGGGGCGCGCCTTGCAAACGCCCCTCTGTTGGATCAATTGCGCATCAACAGGGGCCCAAGGCTGGCGGGCGCCACCGGCCGCGCGGTTTGGGTTTGCACCAGAACCCCGGTGGCCAGTTCGGGAAACAGGGCAAACATCTCCCGTTGGGTGCCGCAATCGACGGCTTTCATCGCCTCGTTGCCCGGGAAGAAGCTCTCGCTCAACACACCGTCCCCGCTGATGATCTGATGGTCGTCAAACAACAGGTGGTAATAGGTGACCCGATCACACTCACAAATCCGCACGTCGCAGTCGTCCACCAGCGCTTTTGCCGACACCAGAATTTCGTCTTCACCAAACAGCAGCTGCGCGCGCCATCCGGTGATCAGCATGCGGTGGTTTTGAGAGACCTGATGCGGTTTGATCGCGCCAAAGGTCTCCGGGGCAATTTGAACCGGCGCATATTTCCCGCTGCCCGGCACCGTGCGCCGCCCGATCCAACGCACCGGCTGCAACCCATTGTCACGTGTCCAGATCAAATCACCTTCGCTCAATGTGTCGATGAGCTGATAGCCAACCTCGGTGCGGATGCGGGTGCCTTCGACAAAACATGCAACCCCGGTATCACCGGCGCCAACGGCAGCATCGCTGCGCTGGTCCGGAGTTGGTTGGTTGAACTGGATGCTGGTTGTGGTGCTGTTGGGCGACGCCAGCACTGATAGGTTTTCGGACGTGGCGCCCGCGGCCGCCCCGTCAATGGCGAGGATGTTCTGTGTGCCTCCGCCAATGTCGTAGAAATTTACCACCTCGCCGGTGCTGCTGTTGGTCAACGCATAGGTTTCGTAGTTACCCGCGCCGCGCCCGTCCGGATCGGTCAGCAGGATGGGAAAATGCGAGGCAGAAATCACCAGGACCTGCTCGTTTGTGTCCGGGTCATTGGAGGCCAACACATCCGGGTGGGTCAGGGGGATCTCAATGCCAACTGTGCCGTCCGCCTGATAAAAGGATACCACAAAATCGCCAGGGTCTTCGTAAAATGCCAAGGCGATTTCCAAAAACTCCTCAACTCCGGAACGCTGCGCATAGGCATTGGAATAATGCAGCTCGCTGATACGGGCCATTCTAACCTTCAAATCACTGGTAACATCTCGCGGCAAACACACGCCGTGGTGGCATCATGGGGGTGGAGTGGTAAATAAAACGTAACCTGTTTTTCTTTTGTTCTCATTTTGTGCGCCCTAAGGCCGCTTGACGTTCTCTCTTTGGCCTGGACGCAAAAGAAAAAGCCCGCGCCAAAGGCACGGGCTTCTCTGATCTTTGAAATGACTTGGCTTAGGCAGCCAGTGCCGCTTTCGCCTGATCCACGATCGCGTTGAACGCGGCTGGCTCATGTACGGCCAGATCAGCCAAAACCTTACGGTCCACTTCAATGCCGGCCAGGGTCAGGCCGTTGATGAAGCGGGAGTAGGTCAGGGCCTCGTCGTGTGCGCGTACAGCAGCGTTGATACGCTGGATCCAGAGCGCACGGAAATTACGCTTCCGGTTCTTACGATCACGTGTTGCGTACTGGTTCGCCTTATCGACGGCCTGACGTGCGACCTTGAAGGTATTCTTACGACGGCCGTAGTAGCCTTTTGCGGCCTTAACGACTTTTTTGTGACGGGCGTGGGTTACGGTACCACCTTTAACGCGGGACATATCTCAATCTCCTCTTAGCGGTCGTAGGGCATGAAGCCCTTGACGATCTTCGCGTCCGGTGCGGACAGCGTGGTGGTGCCGCGTGCATCACGCAGGAATTTGTTGGTGCGTTTGATCATGCCGTGGCGCTTACCGGCTTGGCCGGCTTTCACTTTGCCAGAGGCAGTGACCTTGAAGCGCTTTTTGGCGCTCGACTTGGTCTTCATCTTAGGCATTTCCGTCTCCTTTGTATTCGGTCGGTGACAAACGCGACTCGGCATGCCATCTAGCCGGTCGCGCGAATAGAGGCGCCGTATAGAGCGCATAGATCAGGCACGCAAGGCCTAATCGACTCATTTTTGTGGGGTTTCTAGTGGATGATGTCCCCAATCACGCGGATCACCACATTTGGTAAATCCGCCGCACTGTATCGCGCCGGATTTAGGATGATTGCAACGGTGATCACTGCTGCCGACAAAATGAAGGCGGCCATCGCATTACGTGGAAAGCGGCTGTCGGCGTAGGCGGCGAGCAAGGCAGGGATGGAAAACAACCCCACAATCAATCCAGCTGTGATCAGATAGTCTGTTGCCATGCCTGCCTATGGCCCTTCTTAGGGATGCCCTTTCGGCTGACGCTACTCCGACTCGAGGTTGAAAATCAAACGCTCGTCACAGGGGGACACACGCAGAATATTGGTTGTGCCAGGTACATTGAACGGCAACCCAGCAGTCACAACAATCTGATCTTGCTCCTCCGCATAGCCCAGATCGCGTGCGGCACGTGCGGATGCCACAACAGCCATTTTGAAGCGACTGATGTTGGAGGCAATCACACAGTTGGTGCCCCAGCTCAGTGCCAGGCGGCGCGCTGTGCCGCGCAGGGAGGTCATCGCAATGATCGGCACCCGTGGACGTTCGCGGGCAATCAATAGTGCGGTGGTGCCGGACTGGCTAAAGCAGCAGATCGCGGCCACTTCTGTTGTTTCCGCAATTTCCCGTGCTGCCGCAACGATTGCGTCAGCAACGCCGGATCGTGGTTGCGTGCGACTTGCTTCGATGATTTCGCGGTATGTCGGGTCATTTTCCACTTCGATCGCCACGTTGTTCATCGTGGTGACCGCTTCGATCGGGAAGCTGCCCGCCGCCGATTCCGCCGAAAGCATGATCGCATCGGAGCCTTCATAAATGGCTGTGGCCACGTCGCTCACTTCCGCACGTGTCGGCATTGGGCTTTCGATCATGCTCTCCAGCATTTGGGTTGCGACAATCACCGGCTTGGCGACATTGCGGCACTTACGGACAAGGCGTTTCTGGATCGGGGGAACCGCGCTCACGGGCAGTTCCACGCCAAGATCTCCACGGGCCACCATAATTCCGTCGGAGGCCGCAAGGATTTCGTCAAAGGCTTCGACGGCAGCAGGTTTTTCGATCTTGGACAGAATCGCTGCACGGCCCTGCGCCAGATCACGTGCCTCGGTCACGTCCTCTGCGCGTTGCACAAATGAAAGCGCCAGCCAGTCCACACCCAACCCACAAACAAATTCCAGATCGTCGCGATCTTTTTCAGACAACGCGGCAAGGGGCAGAACCACGTCCGGCACGTTTACGCCTTTGCGGTTGGAAATCGTACCGCCAGTGGTCACTACGCAATTGGCAAAATCGGCGCCACAGCTTTCCACTTTCAAGCGGATCTTGCCGTCGTTCACCAGGAGGTTTGCGCCATCTTCAAGTGCGGCGAAGATCTCAGGGTGAGGCAGGCATACGCGGTTTAAGTCCCCTTCAGCAGGATCAAGGTCGAGGCGGAACTTCGCACCGTCTACCAGCTCTTCTTCTCCGTTGGCAAACACACCTACCCGCAGTTTAGGTCCCTGAAGGTCGGCCAGAATGGCAATCGGGCTTTGCAGATCTTTCTCAACCTGACGGATGATGCGGTGCTTCTCGCGGATCTCGTCATGGCTGCCGTGGCTCATATTCAGACGGAACACATCTGCACCGGCTTCATGCAGGCTGCGGATCATGTCGTAGGTTTCGGAAGCTGGGCCCAATGTGGCCACGATTTTCACGTTTCTCAGTCGTCTCATGATCCGTCTTTCTTTGACTTTGCTCGTCTGGCTGTTCAGGAAATGACCCGAAGGCGCCTTTGGATTCATCTGCTACATGTTAACGCTAACAAATACAAGGCGAACCTTATGCATTCCCTTTGCATCTCAACTGACCTAAGTCTGATCAGAAAGCAATGACAGGCCCATGACATATAGACCGTTTTCCATCTTTGGCGCAGATCGACGCTCCCGCTGGCTGATCACTGTTGACCACGCTTCCAATTTTGTACCTGAGGACATCAGCGGTGGTCACCTAGGTCTTGATCCCGCTGATATGTGCCGACACATCGCCTATGACGTTGGCGCGCGCGGCACGTCTTTACGCCTGGGTGAGCTGTTGGATGCGCCGGTGATTTGCGCCAACTGGTCCCGTTTATGCATCGATCCTAACCGTGCCGCCGATGACCCGACGCTGGTTATGAAGCTTTATGATGGCACAATTATTCCCGGCAATCGCGACGTCGAAGATGTAGAGATTGAACGCCGCAAATCTACGCATTACCAGCCGTATCACGACGCTCTCGAAAGCCTAGCTGCGGATCGCAATGATGTGGTGATCATTGCCATGCATAGTTTTTCCCCACAACTCAAAGGCCGTGCACCGCGTCCTTGGGAAATCGGCGTTCTGCATGCCCCGCAAGAAGACCGATTTGGCAAGGCGTTGATTGCCGAGTTGGAACAGGAGGACGATCTGACTGTCGGAGACAATGAGCCTTACAGTGGCTGGTTGCCTGGCGATAGTATCGATCAGCACGCGCTCCAACCCGGCCGTTTGAACGCCTTGATCGAATTGCGCCATGACGAAATCGACACGCCGGAAAGCCAGAACGCTTGGGCAGAACGGCTCGCACCCATTTTATACAGCGCATTGGCAAATTCTGGCTTATAAATCATCCGCTTTGGCTTGAATTCCTATGCGTGGCCTCTGGTGGTAGAAGGCGGCGGTTCCCATATTGGGAGTGGGAAATACAACAGCTGAAAGGAGGCTGACATGACCCAAGCAACCCTTACTGCCTTCTTTGGGTGGATGGCCGTCATTCACATTGGTGTTCTGCTTTTTGCCACCGTCATGATCTATAGTCTACGCGGCTGGGTCGCGGATTTGCATGCCCGCATCACCGGAGTTGAGAAGGACACGCTGGCGCCGCTCTATTTCCAGTGGCTCGGCACTTACAAGCTGTTGATCTTTGTCTTTGCTCTGGTGCCCTGGCTCGCCCTCACGATCATGTGACGCGCTTGCCCAACGTTTCTCCGGTTGCTACCCATTGCGCAACGCAATTGCCCCCGGAGGACAGCCATGGATAAGCAAACTCAGATCGAACTCGAAGCGGCCGCTTTCCGCACCCTGCGGGAGCACCTGATGGAGAAGCGCACAGACGTTCAGAACATCGATATGATGAATCTCGCAGGTTTTTGCCGCAATTGCCTGTCGCGCTGGTACCAAGAAGCTGCCAACGAGCGCGGCATTGAGATGGATAAGAACGAAGCCCGTGAAATCTTCTATGGCATGACCATGGACGACTGGAAGGCAAACTACCAAACCGACGCCAGTCCAGAAAAACAAAAGGACTTCGAGAAAGCTTTTGCGGAAAATGTGGGAACAGACAAAGCTTGATCACGCCGAATGATTAGTGAGGAAAAAGGCCGCTTTCGCGGCCTTTTTTGTTGGCGAAAACAGCAAGAAAGCAGCACACCGCCGCCGCAATCCCGTCAAACTTGGTTAATATTCTCTTACTCAAGGCCGTTAGAGCTGCTTTGAGGACAAGAGAAATGTTAGCGATTTTTGCACTTACTGCGATCTTTGGCGTGGGCATGTTGGCGGATATGGTCAACGCATACGATTTGCCAACACCGGAGGGAGAAGACGGCGGAGAAACCCCTGAGGACTCCGGCGCGGATGCCAGCTACATGCCCAGCCAAGCGCAGATGTCTTCAGCACTTGATGTTTTGACCCTGACTGATGGCGACGACAGCTTCGAAGGCGGCGATGGAACCGACACCGTGGTAGGTGGCGAAGGAAATGACGTGCTGCGCGGCGGCAATGGTGTCGACTGGCTGGATGGCGAGGGTGGCAACGACACAGTTGTAGGGGGCGCAAGTGGTGACGCGCTGAGCGGCGGAACTGGTGACGATTATATTCTGGGGGGCGCTGGCGAAGATGCTGTCACCGGAGGTGCCGGAAACGATACCGTTAGCCTTGGCGAAAATAATGACATCTACGATGGCGTCGGAGCGGTAAACCTTGGCTTTGAGGATGGCGGTGACGACTTGGTGCGCGGTGGTGCAGGAAACGATTTTCTGCGGGACTATGACGGCGCGGATACCCTGTTGGGGGGCACAGGAAACGATACGATCATTGGCGCTCACTCAGATTTGGGTGATGCACTGGCGGATGTCTTGCACGGTGGGTTTGGTGACGACATTCTGGTCGGCGATCACGGCGACACCATGGAAGGCGGTGACGGTGTGGATGCTTTCACTGTTGACTTTGAGTTTGACGACTCTCGTGATGTTGTCACGATTACAGATTTCGATGCTGCTCAAGAAACTCTGACGTTCTCAGCGAGTGACTTTGGCCCTGACGCCGTTATGGAGTGGGAAGCGCAGTTTGACGCCGGCACTGGGCAAGTGACCATTCTGCTATCTGGGTCTCATACCGTTGACGGCAGTCTCGTTCAGTTGGACCAAGAACCGGCTGCTGTGCTGGAAAACATGGAGGCGGAAGATGTCGCTCTGCTCCGAGTGACATTGGACCTGAACGGCTAAAGCGCCTTCACCGGTTCAGCTCATGCTCATAGCGCTGTTTGGCGATCGCTTCATTTTGTGCGGACTTTTTGTAGTTGGTGAGCGCGGTTTCCACGTAGTCCAAGTGTGCTATCACAGCCTGACGGGCAACTTCGGGATCTCGCGCCTGTAGGGCCGTGTTGATTGCGCGGTGCTGTTCCAAAAGTTCCCCACGCGTTGTGCGCTGTTTGAACATGATCATGCGGTTGTAAAACACGCCTTCGCGCAGAAGCTGATACATGGAACGCATCATGTGCAGCATGATGACATTGTGACTGGCCTCAATTATTGCCAGATGAAAATCCGCATCCAACTGCGCCTCATCAGACGGATTGCGCTTTGGATGCGCTGCTTCCATCTTTTCAAAGACTGCCTGTATCACCTGTAGGTCGGTGTCACTGGCCAAGTTCGCTGCACGTTCCGCAGCCAAACCCTCCATGTCACGGCGAAAGGCAATGTAGTCAAAAACCGCCTCATCATGGGCTGAGAACAGCTGCACCAGCGAGTTCGAGAAGGCGCTGCCCAAGACATCCGCCACAAAAATTCCGGCACCTGCCTTAGATGTCAAAAGCCCTCTGTCTTGAAGGGTTGCTATCGCTTCTCGCAAACTGGGTCTGGATACACCCAGTCGCTCGCTCAACTCGCGCTCAGCTGGCAGGCGCTCACCGGGGCGCAAAATACCTCTTAGAATCAAAAGCTCTATCTGGCGCACCACAGAAGTGGATAGTTTTTCTGGCTGAACTTTTTGAAACGGCATGCGTGTGTCTCTGGTATCTGGTCACATAATTTGACCACGTGGCGCATGGAGGCGCAAGACCGCAAGCTACGCGTAGGACATCCACCTTAACGAAGGGTTAATGAATCGCAGTCACCCTCTGACCCATGCGTTTGTGTTGTGTGCTTTTGGTTTTGACTTTCGCCGCGTGTGATACGAGGTCACCGTATTTCAGCGACGTGCCCACACGCAGGGTGGTTGTGAATGACGTAGAGTTTTCTATCCGCCACAAAGGGCGTCTAGCAGAGGCGGTCCGTGTGTCTTCACAATGGATGCCCAACTTGCAATCAGTTGCCCCTTTTGCGGAAACGGCCATCCGCGGAGCGACGGGATGTGATGTGCGTGAATTGCGGGGAGACGCGTCTTTTGTCTTGGGAGTCCTGGCGTGTAACGAGAACCGCAGTTCTCAGGGTGCTTCTCATTTGCGGCGCACCCCTTTCTGCGAGGTCGTCGATGTCTTTGTGCCATCGGGTGGCACTACCGGGTATTTAGAGGCGGAATGTGATTAGGCTACAGGCGACAAGGTCTTTGTCATGAAAAGCGACGCGGGACTTTCTTCGTAGTCCCCAAAAGGTCCGCAATCCTGGTATTCATGTGCTCGGTACAGACTATGTGCTTGGTGCAACGTGCCGCCTGTTTCCAATTTAACTTCGGCAATGCCTTGGGCCTGCGCCTCGGCTTCGATCGCCTGCATCAACTTATGTGCAACCCCTTTCCCCCGGGCATCGGGGTGCACAAACATTGATTTGATTTCGGCGTACTCACCTTTGTTCGCCAACGCAACACAGCCCAGAGAAGCTGCGCCTTCCTGCGCGACAAAAAACTTCACGAAAGGCACGCACAGCTCGTCAATTGACAGGAAGTGATTGTCTTCTTGGCTGAACAGCTCCTGCATGAGGGCGTGGCTTGCCTGCAAAAGTGCCGTCGCCTGTGCGTCGCGTGGGTTGCCTGGAACCACTTTGATATCGCTCATGGCGTCCTCCTGAGTTGGTCTGGTCAAAGATGTGTCAGCGTGTGCTGAGACTGTCCAGACGCGCAAATCTATGGAGCCCCCGAAAAGGCTCCATTATCAATTTGTGCCAGAAAATTATGCAACTCCAACAGCGGATAAAGCAAAGCTGGCATGAAACCGAAAACGCCTACATGACGGCGAAAGTTGCGTGGCTCGGCGCATGTTGGCAATATCTTGTGGATAACTTGCCGACTCTGGCCATATCCTGTGGTTTGCCGTTGACTCAACACAAGAGCCCTTTGCAGACTTCCTTAACTCAAAAGGAATCACAGGACCCACCGCAATTTGCGCTTTTCCAAACTCAGACTGACAGGCTTCAAAAGCTTCGTGGACCCCACCGATCTGATCATCGCCGATGGTTTGACCGGCGTTGTGGGGCCAAATGGCTGTGGCAAGTCCAATCTGTTGGAGGCTTTGCGCTGGGTCATGGGGGAGAACCGCCCCAAGGCGATGCGCGGCGGTGGCATGGAAGATGTGATCTTTGCGGGCGCGTCCACCCGACCCGCGCGCAACTTTGCCGAAGTGTCCCTGCAGATTGACAACTCGGAACGTCTCGCGCCTGCGGGCTTCAACGATGACGACGCACTTGAAATTGTCCGACGCATCACGCGGGATGTGGGCAGTGCTTATAAGGTAAACACCAAAGATGTCCGCGCCCGCGATGTGCAAATGCTGTTTGCCGACGCGTCCACCGGCGCGCATTCTCCGGCGCTTGTACGTCAGGGCCAGATTGCCGAGTTGATCAACGCCAAACCCAAGGCGCGCCGCCGTATTCTGGAAGAAGCGGCTGGCATTTCCGGCCTGTATCAACGTCGCCACGAAGCGGAGTTGAAACTCAAAGGTGCCGAAACCAACCTCGCTCGCGTAGACGATGTGATTGAGCAATTGGCCAGTCAATTGGCCCAGCTGTCGCGCCAAGCCCGGCAGGCCGCCCGCTACCGCGCCATTGGCGATGAGTTGCGGCAGGCCGAAGGCATGTTACTTTATCGCCGCTGGCGCGAAGCTGACGACGCCCGCGCCGCTGCCGACGAGGAACTCAAAATGCGCACCACGCAGGCTGCGCAGGCTGAAGTTCTGGCGCGCGCCGCTGCCAAAACTCGCCAAGAGCGCGACGAAGTGCTGCCCGGCAAGCGCGAAGAAGAGGCCATTGCCTACGCCGTGCTGCAACGCTTGCAAGTGCAACGGGACAGCCTCAACGATCAAGAATCCCACGCGCTCCAAATTATCGAGACGCTCAAAAACCGCATCCTGCAATTGGGCCGCGATATGGAGCGTGAAGCCGGACTGAACCGCGACGCGGAAGACACCATCGAGCGGCTGGAATGGGAACAGCGCGAGCTGGCCAAGGCGGGCGAGGGTCAGGAAGAAAAACTCGAAGCCGCGTCTGATGAAAGCCGTGAGGCTGCCAGTGTTCTGCAAGAGCGTGAGGCGGAGCTCTCGCAACTGACCGAAGACGTTGCCCGTCTTGCCGCCCGCCACCAATCGGCGCAGCGTCTGCTGGATGACAGTCAAAAGACGCAGGACAAAAGCGAAGCCGAGGCCGAGAAAGCCCGTGCCGCAGTCGCGGAGTCCAAAGAGGCCTTGGAACGGGCCGCCGAAGAGCTGGAGCTGTCGCGCGAATCCGAGGCGGAGGCCATCGAGGCCGCGCAGGATGCCGAAGAACGCCTTGCCGAGGTCGAAGAAGAGCGCGCCGAAACCCAGTCTCGTGAGGCGGACGCCCGCGCGGAGCGCTCTGAAGCTGAAGGCGAGTTGAACGCCCTGCGAGCAGAGACCACCGCACTGGCAAAACTGGTGGAACGCGACACTGCCGAAGGCGGCCAAATCCTTGACCGCCTGCAAGTGCAGCAAGGCTTTGAGAAGGCGCTGGGCGCGGCTTTGGCCGATGATCTGCGCGCGCCTGAGGTGGAGGAAGACGGCCCCTCCGGTTGGTACGTTCTGCCACAATATGGCGACGTTCAACCTTTGCCGGACGGTGTAACCTCTCTTGTACAACACGTGTCGGTGCCCGAGGTGCTGGAACGCCGCATGAGCCAGATTGGCCTTGTTGCCAATGAAGACGCGCTGTCGCTGCAACCGCTTCTGAAGCCCGGCCAACGGCTTGTGTCGCTCGAAGGCGACCTTTGGCGCTGGGACGGCTATCGTGCTTGGGCCGAAGACGCGCCAAGCGCGGCGGCGTTGCGCCTGCAACAGCTCAACCGGCTGGAAGAGCTTAAACAGGCCATGGCCCGAGCCACTGCCCGTGCGGACGGCGCGGTCGATGCGCATGAGGCGCTGCAAACCCGTCTGCGTGAACTTGCCAACGTCGACCAATCCGCCCGCGAAGCCCGTCGTGCCGCCGATCGCGCGGTGGCTGACGCCAACCGCGCGCTGTCCCGTGCAGAGGCCGATCGCAATCTGGCCGAAGGGCGTTTGGAAAGCCTTGGACTGGCAGTGACCCGTCACGAAGAAGAGGCCATGGCCGCGCGTCAGCAGCTGAAAGAAGCAGAGCGCGCGTTGTCCGATCTCGGTGACCTCGATGCCGCCCGCCAAGAAGTCGAAGACATCAAGATGACCGTCGAAGGCGCGCGCATCATGATGATGTCCCGTCGCTCTGCTCATGACGAATTGCGCCGCGAAGGCGAAGCCCGCCTCAAGCGTACGCAAGAGGTCATGAAAGAGATCAGCGGCTGGCGCCACCGTCTCGAAACCGCCGAAAAACGCATGAACGAGCTGGCTGAGCGCAAGGATGCCTCGGAAGAGGAGTTGATCGAAGCAGGTGCGGCACCGGAAGAAATTTCCACCAAGCGTGAAGAGCTGACCGAAGCCATCGAGGCCGCCGAGGAGCGTCGCAAAGCTGCTGCCGATGTGCTGGCCGAGGCCGAAGCCGCGCTACGCGAAGCAGAGCATAATGAGCGCGATGCCGAACGCCTTGCCAGTGAAGCCCGCGAGGCTCGCGCCCGGTCTGAAGCCCGCGCCGATGCCGCCCGCGAAACCGTGACATACGCCGCCGAGCGAATCATGGAAGAGCAGGAGGTCAATCCTGCACAACTTCTGGAGCGGTTGGATATGGATCCGGACAAAATGCCGGATTCCGAGACAGTCGAAAACGACGTGAACCGTCTGAAACGGCAACGCGACAGCCTTGGCGCGGTAAACCTGCGCGCCGAAGAGGACATCAAAGAGGTGCAGGAAGAGCACGACGCGCTGGTCAGCGAAAAGGCGGATCTTGAAGAGGCCATCCGCACCCTGCGCAGCGGCATTGCCAGCCTGAACAAAGAAGGGCGCGAGCGCCTTCTGACCGCATTTGAGCAGGTAAACTCAAACTTCTCCTTGTTGTTCCGCCACCTCTTTGGCGGTGGCGAAGCCAACCTTGTGCTGGTCGAAAGTGACGACCCGCTGGAAGCAGGGCTGGAAATCATGTGTCAGCCGCCCGGCAAAAAACTCAGCACGCTTTCGCTGTTGTCCGGTGGTGAGCAAACCCTGACCGCCATGGCCCTGATCTTTGCGGTCTTTCTGGCCAACCCTGCACCCATCTGTGTGCTCGACGAGGTCGACGCGCCGCTGGATGACGCCAACGTGACGCGGTTTTGCGATCTGCTCGACGAGATGTGTCGCCGCACCAACACGCGGTTTTTGATCATCACCCACCACGCGGTGACCATGGCGCGGATGGACCGCCTGTTTGGTGTGACAATGGTCGAGCAGGGCGTGAGTCAGTTGGTGTCTGTGGACCTCAAAGCGGCAGAGACTTTGGTGGCCTAAGGCAGAGGGGCCAGCCCCTCCGGCCCACAGTGTGGGCCTCCTCCCCGGGATATTTCTGGAAGGAGAAGCAGTCACTGCATTGTGACGCGCAGGTGAGCGTGCCGCCGCCTAGGGTGGTGTAGGAGGTGCGTGATGCGAACTTGGATGATTTTGGGACTTTTGAGCGCTGCTACCAGCGGCGTGGCGCAGGACTGGAAAGGGCAAAACGGTGACAAGCCGTTTGACGTGCCGGGATTGCCCGCACAGCTGTCTGGCCAGACCTTAGTGTTCTATGACGACGGCCGTTCTTTGTTTGAGCGTAATGGCCAGTATCAATACACCTACGGCTGCGGCGGCACTTGGTATGGCCATTGGCAAGTCACGGAAGACAGTTTGGTCTGCGTGACCTTTGTCACCGGCGTCGAGCGCTGTGACCGGATTGTAGAAAACGGTGGACGTTTGGTGATGCAAACCGCGGACGGTATGCGGTTTCCGGTGCGAGAAATTGAGGCGCACTCTTAAAGCGCGCCTCTGGATCTCTTTTACAGCGCGTTCAACAGCTGACGAGTGGGCCAGGCATCTGCCGGCAGGCCAAGACGCACTTGCTCCGCTTGAACGGCGCGACGGGTGAGTTTGCCAAGGATGCCGTCAACCTTGCCAACGTCATGCCCGCGCGCTTGCAGCTTTTTCTGCAGCTGTTTCATTTGGTTGCCAGACAGGCCTGGATCCGGGTTGCCCGCATTGTAGCGCGCCTTGCCTTCCAGACGGTTGGCAAAATAGGCCGCTGTGGTCACGTACACGAAGCTTTTGTTCCACTCAAAATACACGTTGTAGTTTGGGTAGGCCAAAAACGCAGGACCTTTGCGCCCCTGTGGCAGCAGCAGCGACGCTGGCAGGTTGGCGAATTTGCCCTCGCGCGGTTTCACCCCCATTTTGGCCCATTGATTGGCGGGCAGGGTAGTGTCGAGACCGGACTTGGACCAGTCCAGATTGCTGGGCACCGTCACTTCTTGCAGCCAAGGCTCATTTTTGCGCCAGCCAAGATGGGACAGCATCTTGCCGCCGGACATCAGCGCATCCTGTGGCGAGGTTTTTAGGCTGACCTTGCCGTCGCCATCGCCATCCACGCCGTTTTCAATGATGTCCGCTGGCAGCATCTGCACCATGCCAATTTCGCCAGCCCAGGCGCCGGTGGTTTTGGTCGGGCTTAAGTTGCCACGTTTGTAGAGCTCTAGTGCCGCAAACACCTGCGGGCGGAACAATTCCGGGCGGCGGCAATCATGCGCCAGTGTCACCAAAGAGTTCAGTGTGTTGAAATCGCCTTGGAAGGCGCCGTAGTCGGTTTCAAACGCCCAAAACGCCAAAAGCACACCGCGCGACACGCCGTACTGGCGCTCAATGCGGTCAAATGTGGACGCATATTGTTTGGCCTTTTTGCGGCCCACATCGATCCGGTTCTGGCTGATCAATCGTTGGGAAAAATCCAGAAATGGCATCTGGAACACGCCCTGGGAGCGGTCTGCCTTGATGGTTTTGGGGTCCTGGCGCGCGCTGGCAAAGAACTTGTCCACGATGCCTTTGGAATAGCCCTTGGACAGGGCCTCTTTCTTCAAGCCATTGACAAAGCTGTTAAAAGACCCACCGCACTGTGCGGCGGCAGTGGTGGCTGTGCTGACGGTCAGGAACGCCGCGGTCAGTGCTGGCAAAAGACGCATTCAAATACCCTCGTGTATAAAATGGTTGTCCAGACATAGCCAGAGCCTGACGTGCGGGCAAGCGTCTAGAAGACCGCCAGAACGACAACCACCGCCAGTCCTGCCGCCCATGTCAGCCATAAGGCACGGCAGCAGGTATCCACATCATCGGCCACGAGCACCTTGCGGCCTTGTAGGTTCACATAGGGAAAGTCCTGCATCACACCATCATAGGATCGCGGCCCGGCCACAGCCACATCCAGCGCCCGCGCCATGGCAGCTTCCGGCCAGCCTGCGTTGGGAGAACGGTGCAGTTTCGCATCTGCCTTAATGGATTGCCACTGACCCAATCCGGCATGGGTCGCCGCAATCAACAGGGCAGTAAGCCGTGCGGGCACCCAATTGAGCACATCATCCAAGCGTGCTGCGGCCCAGCCAAAGTCCCTGTGGCGCTCGGTTTTGTAGCCAATCATGCTGTCTGCGGTGTTTACAATCTTATAGATTAGTAACCCGGGCAGACCGCCAATCAGGAACCAGAACGCAGGCGCGATCACCCCGTCGCTCAGGTTCTCGGCACCGCTCTCGATGGCGGATCGTGCAACGGCGCTTTGATCCATGGCTTTGGTGTCCCGGCTGACAATCCGACCGACCATCATGCGCCCATCTCCCAACGATAGCCGCAAGGAATCGCCAACCGCCTGCACATGCTCCACCAACGAGCGCTGTGCCAACAGAACGGCGGCTAAAAGCATCTGCGGCAGCCAGCCAAACAGGCTGAGGAACCCGCCCAGTATCCAAGCTGCCAGAACTAGCGCGATCACAACAATCACGCCTTTGGCCTTGCGGTTTATGCCAGTGTTATAGTCGCGATCTGCTCGGCCGATCAGCTTGCCCATAAGCACGGCCGGATGCGGCAACCGCTGCCAAAGCCAGCGCGGTTCACCAAAAATGGCGTCGAGTAGTAGCGCGCCTACCAGAATGCCTGCGGTGCTCATAGCGCGGCCTCCAATTGGTCCCACCGGTCCGTAGCCGGCAATCCAAGGCGCAGGTAGGTCTTGGAGTAGGGAAAAATGCGCGACCAAACATGGGACCGTGCGAGTTTGCCTTGCCAAACAGAAGCATCGTCTACGTCATACAAACGGAACAAGTCCGTACCACCCGCAACCTCGGCCCCTTTGGCCACCAGCAACGCATCCAATCGTTTCGTACCCTCAGCCAAACGCGCTCGGGTTTCGGTCGCCCATACCTCGTCTCGCAACGCTTGCGTGCCAAGGCCCAACGCCGGACCGGACACGGCCCAAGGCCCGATAAAATCCGCCAATTTGGCAATCAACGCAGGGTCGCCAATTGCAAATCCTAAACGCGCCCCGGCCAATCCCCAAAACTTGCCAAAGCTCTTGAGCACTATGCGTCCGGGTTGGCGCGCCTCTTCGATCAAGCTTGCTTCGGGACAAATGTCACAAAAGCTCTCATCAATCACCATCAAAGGCGCGGTCAAATCCGCAGCTGACCAAAGACGCCCGGTCGGGTTGTTGGGATGCACCAGCACCCGGGCGTCCGGCGCGTCTGACGCGATCTCCCACCCTTGCGTCACAAAGGCGGCGGCATGTTCGTTGTACGTCGGGGTCGGAATATCCACGCGGCCAGATGCTGCCAACGCTGGGATGCGGGCAATCAACGCCGAGGCGCCGGGCGCCGCCAAAACCGCCAGTTCCTCGGGCACCTTCCAAAACGTCCGCGCGGCTGTAATCAACGCCGCCTGCGCGCCTTTGTCCGGCAAGGCTGTCCAAGCGTCCGCTGGAAAGTCGCCAACCGGGTAGGGCACTGGATTGATGCCTGTCGACAGGTCCAGCCAGCTGTCTCGGGTTCCGCCCCATTGGGCGATGGCCGCATCGATCCCACCGCCGTGGTCGCGTGGCGTTTGCGTCACCGAGGATATCTTTGAATTGGTCATGGCGGCACCTGTCTTCGCTTAAGGCGCGCGTACCGCACTTGATGTTCTCTGCGCAAGCCTTCTTGCCCGCGCAGAGCGGATTTGCCCCGTTAGCCGCGCCCATGCGGTGCGTTATAGTCAATCACCGGATTGATCGGCACAATCTGATGCGGATTGATGCTGGTGTGACTGCGCAGATAGTGATCCACAATGTGCTTAAAGTTCACCGTCTCCGCGACGCCGGGCACCTGATAGAGCTCACGTGTGTAGGCCCAGAGGTTAGGGTAATCCACGATCCGCTTCCGGTTACATTTGAAGTGCAGATGATAGACCGGGTCAAAGCGGATCAATGTGGTGAACAACCGCCAGTCCGCCTCGGTGATCTGATCGCCCATCAGGTAGCGGTTTTGTGACAGCCGGTCTTCGAGCCAGTCCAACGTGTCAAACAACGGATAGATGGCCGCGTCATAGGCCTCTTGCGTGGTGGCAAACCCGCTTTTGTAGACGCCATTGTTCAGCGTGTCGTAGATCTGCGCGTTGACCTCTTCGATGTCCGCGCGTTGGCCCTCCGGCCAGAAGTCCAGCGTGTTGCCGGTGAGCCCGTCAAAGGCGCTGTTGAACATGCGGATGATCTCGGAGCTTTCATTGCTCACGATGGTTTCTTGCTGCTTGTCCCACAGGATCGGCACGGTCACACGTCCGGAATAGTTGGGGTCGGCCTTGGTGTAGATGTTGTGAGCGAACTCCAGACCATAAAGCGTGTCGCCGGTTGCCCCATGATCATCCGTCTCAAACGTCCAGCCTTCACTGAACATATCTGGATGTACTGCGGACACCGTAGTGTGCTCTTCCAGGCCTTTCAATTTACGAAAGACCAGCGTGCGATGCGCCCAGGGACAGGCGTAGGACACATAGAGGTGATACCGCCCGCTCTCCGCTGCAAATCCGCCTTTGCCACTTGGCCCAGCACTGCCATCAGCCGTGATCCAATTGCGGAATTGCGCAGCCGAGCGCACAAACTTGCCCCCATGTGATTTGGTGTCATACCACTGGTCGGTCCATGTGCCGTCTACAAGCAAACCCATCGCGCATTCCTTTACATCTGAAGTTGGCCTCAACCTATGCCAGCGCGTTCTCTCGAAAAACCAACACATACGCGCGAGTGTTGCGCATATTTGCACATTCCGCTCGCCGCTGACGAACTGGACGGGACCGCTAAGGAACCAGACTGTTTACGAAATCTTCGCTTGACCGGTGCACCATGGTGAGATGCAGTGAGACGAACGATGGAGAATCCCATGAGCACGTATTTTTCTGCCGAAGTGCAGGCTGGCTTTGATGCCGCGCGTAAAAAAGCGCTGAAACAGCGTCACCGCCTGCGGGTTGAGGCGGATGGTATGAGTGTCCGGGTTGTGCGTTTTCTGGACGATGGTTTTACGCTGGATGCCGAAACCGCGCCGCGTCTGCGCGGGTTGGTGAACCTCTATGACGGCTCCAAGCATATTTCGCAGTGCCTGGTTGTGGCGACCGACGAGGAAGACGGTGAAATGCACTATGAATTCAAGCGCGCCACAGCGGTCGCGGATCAGGCGCCGGTGGACTACTACCAGAGCGAACCGACCCCGGCCGGGTTGCTGGGCTGCCCTAACTAAAGCGCGATATTGACAAAACAATAGGGCGGGGAGTTCCCCGCCCTTGTTTGTTTATTGAAGGTCTGCAAACGCCTCGGCCAATCGGGAGGCGGCTTCTTGCACCCGCGCCCGCGGTGTAGCGATGTTGAACCGCAGGAAGGTGTCGCCGCCTTTGCCAAAGGTTGGGCCGTGGTTCACACACACCCGCGCGCCTTGCTCCACCCGTTTGGTGAACTCTGCCCGCGCCATGCCGGTGCCGGAGAAATCCACCCAGCTCAGATAGGTCGCTTCCAATGACATGGAGGAAAGGCCCGGGATGTTTGCAATCGCGCCGTCCAAAATCTTGCGGTTGCCATCGAGGTAGTCGATCAACCCGTCTACCCAGGCCGCGCCCTCCGGCGAATAGGCGGCTTCGGCCATAAACAGGCCAAAGCTGTTGGGCGACAATCCGAGAGCCGCCTGACGCACGGCAAATTTAGCGCGCAGCTTTTCGTCCGGAATAATCACATTTCCGGTCAGACCACCGGCGATATTGAAGGTCTTGGTGGTGGCTGTCATCATCACCAGTCGGTCCAGAATGCTTGGATCGACATTCACCATCGGGATATGGGTTTGACCCGGATAGACCAGATCGTGGTGGATCTCGTCGCTTACCAGAATGAGGTCATGGCGCTTACAGAAGTCAGCCACGCCTTGCAGCTCTTCACGGGACCATACGCGCCCCCCCGGATTGTGAGGGGAGCAGAGGATAAACATGGTCTCATGCCCCTTCATCTGCGCATCCCAGGCGTCAAAATCCATTTCATAGCGGCCATCGTTGTTCACGAGTTCGCATTCGACGACCTCGCGACCCGCCGCTTTAATGACCCGCGCAAACGCGTGATACACCGGTGTGGTCAACACAATACCGTCACCCACCGCACTAAAGGCGTCCACACAAAGACCTGTGCCGTTCACCAACCCGTGGGTGGTGAAAATCTCGTCACGCTCCACAGACCAGTTGTGGCGCTCTTTCATCCACCAACGGATCGCGTCGCGATAAGCCACATCGTCGCCGTAATAGCCAAACACCCCGGTGTCGATCATGCCTTTGACCGCATCGGTCACACAGGATGGAGGGCGGAAATCCATATCGGCCACCCACATCGCGATCCCGTCGTCCGCTGGCACACCATAGATTTTCTCCATCATGTCCCATTTCACGGAATGGGAGCCAAAGCGGTCGATGATCTCGTCAAAATTCATGGTGGGTGTCCTTTGCTTAACAACGCAACCGCACGCTACCGATTTGCGGCTCACGTGCAACCCCGCAAGCTACCCCGTTGCGCAGAAGGCGCGACTGTCCTAGATGGGGGCTATGATCAAACCAATTCTCATCCACCCCGATCCGCGCCTGAAAAAGGTCTGTGCGCCTGTTGCCGATCTCTCTGATGATCTGCGTACATTGGCTGATGACATGCTGCAAACCATGTATGACGCGCCGGGCATCGGCCTGGCCGCGCCGCAGGTTGGTGTGCTGGACCGTCTGATTGTGATGGATTGCGTCAAGGACGGCGAGCCGGAGCCGGTGGTGATGTTCAACCCCGAAGTGCTGTCGAGCTCGGAAGACCTCGACGTCTATGAGGAAGGTTGCCTGTCGATCCCAGAGCAGTTCGCAGAGGTCACTCGCCCCGCTGAAGTGCGTGTGGGTTGGATCGATTTAGATGGTAATCCGCAAGAAAAAGACTTCGACGGCCTCTGGGCGACCTGCGTGCAGCACGAGATTGATCACCTCAATGGCAAACTCTTCATCGACTACCTTGGCCCGATGAAGCGCCAGATGATGACCCGCAAGTCGCAGAAGATGAAGCGCGAGCTGGCGCGCGGATGAGTGTGCTGCCGCTGGTATTCTATCCGGACGCGCGATTGGCACAGCCTTGTGCCGCCGTTGTTGATGAAGAGCTCAGCGGTCTGATCGCAGATATGTTTGACACCATGTACGCCGCACCCGGACGTGGTTTGGCTGGACCTCAAGTCGGTGTGATGAAGCGGGTCTTTGTGATGGATTGCACATGGAAGGAAGGCACCAAAACGCCCATGGCCTTCCTCAATCCAGAAATCATCGCCGCCAGCGCCGATGAAGACACTCTGGACGAAGGATGTCTGTCCATTCCAAGCTTGATGGTGCCGGTTGCCCGCCCGACCGAGGTAACCGTCCGTTGGAACGATGCCAGCGGCACAGTCCAAGAGCAATGCTTTGACGGGTTCGAAGCCCGCTGCATCCAGCACGAAATGGATCATCTGGATGGGCGTGTCACTCTCGACCATCTGTCAGAAGCGGCGCGTGCCGACATTCTAAAAGGATATGAAGCCCCATGACCGTTCGCACCTGCCTGCCGTGGCCTGACAAACGCTTGCGTACTGTTTCTGAGCCGGTTGACGAAATCACCGATGAGGTGCGTCAGGTCTGGGACGATCTGATCGACACCATGTACGCTATGCCAGGCGTCGGTATGGGCGCGAACCAAATCGGTGTGCTCAAGCGGCTGATCGTGTTGGACGCCACCGAGGAGGGCAAATCGGCCGTCCGCATGGCCAACCCGGAAATTCTTCATGCGTCTGTGCAGCCGCGCGAACATGAAGAAGCCAGCCCCAATCTGGTTGGTGTTTCCGCCAAAATCTCCCGCCCCCGCGCGGTAACCGTGCGCTACATGGATGAAAATGGCGAGACAGTGGAGAAAGACTTTGTCGGTCTCTGGGCCACCTCCGTGCAACACCAAATCGACCACATCAACGGCAAGATGTACTTTGATCACCTCAGCAAAACCAAACGCGCGATGTTGATCAAAAAGGCGCAGAAGCGCCGCTAAGTTCACGAGCAGGAGACCCCACTATGCGCATTCTTTTCATGGGCACCCCGGAGTTTTCCGTCTCCGTCCTCGACGCTTTGATCGACTCAGGGCATGAGATTGTCGCTGTGTTCTGCCAGCCGCCTCGCCCGGCAGGTCGCGGCAAGAAAGACCGACCCACGCCGGTACATGTCCGCGCCTTGGAGCTAGGCCTCACGGTGCATCACCCCAAGTCGTTGCGCACAGACGATTCCAAAGAGCTGATCGCCGGTATCGACGCTGATGTCGGTGTGGTCGTCGCCTATGGTCTCATCCTACCTCAGTATGTGCTCGACACGCCCACCCATGGATGCCTCAACATCCACGCCAGCCTTTTGCCACGTTGGCGCGGCGCTGCGCCAATCCACCGCGCGATTATGGCGGGCGACAAGGAAACCGGCGTTTGCATCATGCAAATGGACGCCGGTCTGGATACCGGCCCTGTGCTCGTGGAACGGGTACTTGAGATCGGTACGGAAGAAACCACCGCGCAACTGCACGACCGCCTTGCCGCGCTGGGCTCCACGGCGATTGTCGACACGCTGGCGGACCTAACCAACCTGACCGCCACGCCCCAACCGGACGAAGACGTGACCTACGCTGAAAAGATCGACAAGTCCGAGTCCCGCATAGATTGGTCTGCGCCTGCGGCAGAGGTGGATCGCAAAATCCGCGGCCTTTCTCCGTTCCCCGGTGCCTGGACCGAAATCGACGGTCAGCGGGTGAAACTACTTGACTCTCGACTGGCTGAAGGCGCTGGTTCAGCGGGCGAACTGTTGGACAACGCGCTGACCGTGGCTTGTGGTAACGGCGCGGTGCAACTCCTGCGCTTGCAACGTGCGGGTAAAGGCGCGCAAGATGCTGATATCTTCCTGCGGGGCTTCTCGCTCACCAAAGGTCAGCAACTCTAAGAGGCGCATGTGTTTTTTACCTTCTTTGGCACCATGATCATCGGCGGCATTATTGGCTATGGTTCTGAACGAACCGGCTTCACCCGCAATGGGTGCACTCCGTCGATCATCATATGTATCGGGGGCGCCTTTCTGTTTTTCATGATCAGCCGCATGTTTCATGTCGGTTTTGGCAGCCCCGGCATGAACGCGATATTTTCCTCGATCGGTGCGCGAATCATTGTGCCCACACACTATCGTCGGAAATAAGATCGGGTCCTTGGAACTCGGTTAGGCACTATCCGACACAATTCGCCAAAAAGTGTGGACGGCATACAAGCCGCCAAGTTAGACTTGCCGTAATAACAAGCGGAGCCAAAATTCAGGCCCGCGAGCAGTAAAGGCAAGAGCAGTGGCTTTTTTTGGTTTCGGTAATGATAACGCCGCCCCAAAGGTGACGGTGGTGACGACAATGAAGGACGAAGGTCCTTACATCCTGGATTGGGTGGCGCACTATCGCGCACTTGGCGCAACGGACATCGTTGTATTCACCAACGACTGCAACGACCCAACAGATATGATCCTTCGCAATCTCAATCGGTTGGGCTACGTCCATCATCGCTTCAATCGTGTGATGCGCCGTGGTCCACACAAAAGCGCTTTGATGTGGGCGCTCCATGAACCGGTGGTGAATGATGCCGAGTGGGTTTTGGTCGCCGACGTGGATGAATACCTCGACATCAAGGTCGGCGACGGCACGTTTAAAGCTCTGATCGACCACCACGATAAAGATGTCGACGCGATCTCCCTTGTTTGGCGGATTTTTGGGAACGCAGGTATAGAGCACATTTCGGATACGCCCGTACCGGAGGAATTCACACGGTGTGAGCCCGAAGAAGCCTTGCCGGAGCGCCCGAACAGGTTCTTCAAAACGCTGTATCGTAACAACGAGAAGTTTAACAGAATGGGCGTCCATCGTCCTTTCCTAGAGCCTGGCGCGACCGACATTAATTGGGTGACTGCCGACGGTACCCCTATTGCACAAGAAGAACTGCCGGGCGTGTTGCACGTCAAAACTGGATTTGGTTTTGATGTGGCACAGCTCAATCATTATGCGTTGCGCTCTGTTGACTCCTTTCTCAATAAGCAGCGCCGCGGACGCGCCAATCACGTCGATGGCAATCTGAAAATTGGTTATTGGCAAAAACACGACCGCAACCAAGTTGAAGATCGCGGATTGGCTGACAAATTCCACAAAGCGATGCCTCATAAAGAGGCCATGCTCGCCGATCCGCTGGTGCGTCAGCACCACGAGGCGGCACTGACTTGGGCGCAAACGATGGCCAGCAAGCTGCGTAAAAAACGCGCTGGCAAAGTTCTATTGACACAACTCAAAGAAGCCTCTGAAACTGATACGGCAGCTTAGTTTTGGTGGCTGCCCTTGTTTATGAGTAGGATCCCCTATGGCCATCCCAGACACGCTCGCGGTTCGTTTGATCAATGTGGTGAAAGACAATGAGTTAGGCGGCGACTTTCTTATGCTTGGGCGCCAGCGCTGGATTGGCAGTCGGCGCAAGAGGTCTGCCGCTCTTTTGGAAGCCACCATCAAGGAACGCTTTCCAGAGCTAACCGAAGAGGATTTCACGCATCCGGATAATCCATACTCAGAGCGTTTCTTCGAGCGTCTGGGCTTTGATCAAGTCGATAGCATGGACATCTCTGACTTTGAGGATGCCACGATTGTCCACGATCTCGGCGACATGGTGCCTAAGTCGCTGCACAAACGCTTTGATGTGATTTACGACGGTGGGACATGTGAGCACGTCTTTGACCTGCCAACAGCCTACCGCAACATCGACCGTATGCTAAAGCCGGGCGGAGTGTTGATTGGGCACAGCCCATGCAACAACTGGATCAACCACGGCTTTTATCAGATCACGCCGGAAATGGTGTATGGCTTCTGGGAAAAAACACTGGGGTATGAGGTGCTTGAGTGTGTCTTGCAGCCGTTATTGCCAGTGTATGCAAACCGCTCAGTGGCCACCACAAATCCAAATGAAACCGGTGTGCGTCCGCGCTTGAAAGGCACGTTGCCGGATGGTCCGATCATTTTGTCATACGCGGTACGCAAGCCTTTGAAGGCCGTTCGCGGCGGGTCTCAGAAGGTGTATCAGACCGACTATCAGCAGCGCTGGTCAGACAGCGCCGATCCGGACGTGGCCGCACAGTAATCACTCTAAGGCATTATTTACCGGGTTTAAACGGCGCCATTCCTGCGCGGGCTAATTCGTCGGCGCGTTCGTTTTCCGGATGACCTGCATGGCCTTTGACCCATTCCCAAGTCACTTGATGCCGTGCTTGTGCTGCATCCAGGCGCTGCCATAGGTCAGCGTTTTTCACTGGCTTCTTGGCCGAGGTTTTCCAGCCGTTTTTCTTCCAGCCGAATATCCAGCCGGTCACACCGTTTTTGACGTAGGTGCTGTCGGTCACAACCGTGATGGTGCTTGCCCGTTCCAGCGTCTCCAACGCCATGATCGCTGCCATCAATTCCATCTTGTTGTTGGTGGTGTTCTCCGCGCCACCTTTTAGTTCGCGTTCCTTCACCACCGTGTCGCCATCCTTGGCTTGCAGCAACGTGCCCCATCCTCCTGGGCCAGGGTTTCCGGAACATGCGCCATCGGTATATGCAATCAAATTAGCCATGGGCCGTGAGTATGACAAAACTGTCTTTACTGCCAGCCAATCCCTCTGCCGACCCGGTTCTTTTTCGCACGACTGTAAAGCCCGCATCCGCCAGAAGCGCTGTCAGATCGTCGGCTTGGTAGTAGCTGTAAAACCGTCCCAGATGATCACGGGCTTCGCTTTCGCCAAGTTTGGCGCCGATGTGAAATGCGCCGCCGGGTTTCAACGCGCGGTAAATGCGATTGAGGTGCGCAGGCATCTCGGCTTTTGGCGCATGCAACAGGCTAAAGTTGGCCCAGATACCGTCATACAGGCCGTTTGCGTCGAGGTCCGCAAACACACCAACGCTCACGTCCAGATCAAAACGCTCTTTGGCCAACACCGCCATCTCCGGTGAGGCATCCATGCCTTCAACCCGGTAACCGGCTTCCCGAATTTTCGCAGCCCATTGTCCTGGCCCGCAGCCTAGGTCCAGTACCAGGCCATTGTCGGGTAACAGCGCAACGAACGCCTTTAGATCGCTGAATTGATCTACATCGGCGTCTTCAATCCGCGCAAATCGCTCTGCATAGTCTCCTGCGGCTTTGGCATAGACCGCCAGAGTGTCTTTGTCGCTCATGCCCGCTCCATCGCCAGCCGTCCGGCCAACGCGACAAAGATTGCGGCAAAGCTGCGGTTCAGCCAGGTAATAATACGCTCACTCCCTAGCAGGAGGTCCCGCGCCTTTGCGGCAAACAGGCCGTAGAGCACAAATACCCCGAACGTCAGCGCCATGAACACGCCTCCAAGCATCGTCATTTCTATGGTGGCGGTCGCCGCATTGCCGCTCAGGAAAGGTGGCAGTAATGCAAGGAAGAACACCGAGAGTTTCGGGTTCAGAAGGTTGATCAAAGCTCCGCGTCGCGCGATCACAAAGCCGGCCTGCTCTTGCCGTTCTGCCGTCACTGCCAAGGCTCCGCCACTACGCACCGCTTGCCAAGCGAGGTAAAGAAGGTAAGCCACACCGGCAAATTTGACGACGTTGAATAGAACAGCTGATGTGTGCAGCACAGCCGCCAGTCCCAATGTGGCGGCCGACAGGTGTGGCACAATACCCAATGTGCAGCCCAGTGCGGCCCAAAGCGCGGCGCGGGGGCCTTGGCCCAAGCCCATCGCGAGCGTGTAAATTACTCCGGTACCAGGCGCGATCACCACCACGAAGGCGGTCACTAGAAATTGCAAAGACAGCACAGAAAACCCTTTCAATCTAACTTTAGAATATCACCCCGATGGCCAGGCAGCAGACGACCACGGCTGTCAAAATCAGACGCAGTTGCATCCACCACGGCGGGGTTAGTTGCCACTTGTAAAAGGTGTAATCCAAAAGCAGCAATCCGATAAAACCAAAGATCAGATTGGTGCCGGCACCCACAGGACCGCCGCCAGTCATGAAAAATGCCCACAGCGCCGGGATGGTCGACAGCGCATAACCTACGGCAGCCTGACGTCCCTCAGTTTTGGTCGCAAATCCCCACAGCACACCAGACATGAAGCTCAGGATGATCGAGCCGTAAAAGAGCTGGATGTATGGCCCGACAAACCGCGGCCCCAAGGTTTTTGTTCCCCATAATGCGAGATCTGCATTCAGATAGGTCAGTGCCCCCCAAAGAAACGGCAGCAACCCAGCCAGCCCCAACAGCAGCGGCGCGGTTGGCACTTTTAGGTCTTTGAGAATCATATATGTCTCCTTACCTCAGAGCCTCTGCTCGCCTACCTCAATTCGCTCTACGGGCGCAGGGTAGGGTGCACCTTTGAGACGCAGTGGGTCGGCGCCCTTGCCTCATTTACGAGGCCGCTTCCACATCCCTCAACACACGTGGCACCTTAAAGTTTACGCGTTCTACGGCAGTTTCGACCACTTCGACTGTCACTTCAAAGCGATCCCGGAAAGCATCAATCACTTCATTGACCAAAACTTCGGGTGCGCTGGCGCCCGCTGTGATGCCCAGTGAGGAGATCCCCTCCAACGCGCGCCAATCAATATCTTTGCCGCGCTGCACCAGTTGCGAGTATTTACAGCCGTTCTTCGCGCCCACTTCCACCAGTCGTTTGGAGTTAGAGGAGTTTGGTGCACCGACCACGAGCATGGCATCTACCAAAGGAGCGACTTCTTTCACCGCTTCCTGACGGTTCGTGGTGGCATAACAGATGTCTTCCTTGTGAGGGCCGACAATGTTTGGGAAACGTGTGTTTAGCGCAGTGACGATGCCTTTGGTGTCGTCCACGGACAGGGTGGTCTGTGTGACGAACGCCAGCTTGTCGGGGTCGCGCACATTTACGGTATCCACGTCGGCTTCGGTCTCAACCAGAAGAACCTCGCCTTCGGGCAACTGTCCCATGGTCCCAATGGTTTCAGGGTGTCCCGCATGGCCAATCATAATGATCTGCAACCCGTTGTCTGAATGCCGCTCTGCCTCTATGTGCACCTTGCTCACCAGCGGGCAGGTGGCATCCACATAGATCATTTCACGCCGCTCTGCTTCCGCAGGGACAACCTTCGCCACGCCATGCGCTGAGAAAATCACCGGGCGGTCGTCAGGACATTCATCCAGTTCTTCAACAAACACGGCACCCTTCTCGCGCAGACCGTCCACCACATATTTGTTGTGCACGATTTCGTGTCGCACATAGACCGGCGCGCCCCATTTGATGAGCGCCATTTCAACAATTTTGATGGCGCGGTCTACGCCGGCACAGAACCCGCGCGGGGCGGCCAGATGAATGGTCAGTGGCGGCTTGGTCATTCGCGTGTCTCCAAGGTGAGCTTGGCTCAACAGGTAGTGTTTTCAAACGCCAACGTCCAGTACTTGACCTTCCAGTTGGGGAGGGTGCTAGCCGGGCGAAAAAATAGAATAAGGAAAGATGTGATGCACTACAAAATGGGAGTGATCGTGGTTTGTTTGCTGCTTGCAGGTGCTGCAATCTGGAGTCTCGCCAGCGTGCCCGCTGAGGCGCTTCGATTGCCCTATGACGATGCACAAAGTGTGTCTCGGGGGGAAATGCTATACGCTGACAATTGTGCAAGCTGCCACGGGGCCGATCTTCAAGGCGCATCGAACTGGCGGCAGCCTGACGCGGACGGGCGCATGCCAGCCCCGCCCCATGACAAAACCGGCCATACCTGGCACCATCCAGGTGAGGTCTTGTTTCGCCTCACCAAGCTTGGCACTGCTGTCGTTGTTGGGGAGGGGTATGAGAGCAATATGCCGGGGTTTTCGGACACGCTGAGTGATCAGGATATTCTCGACATATTGGGCTACATCAAAAGCACTTGGCCGCAGGAAATCATTGAGATGCACAACGGCATGACAGCCAACACAAACTAAAACGCAAAAAAGCCGGGGCCCCGGCCCCGGCTTTTAACTATTTCTTGTGGCGACACATCAGTCGTCCGCCATCTCCGACTCGCGGTTGTGTTCCGGCATCGGGTCACGCGGTGGGCGGCCAATCACTTCGCGCAGACCATCCAGATCGATGAAGTTGTCCGCCTGACGGCGCAGTTCATCAGAAATCATAGGTGGCTGGCTGCGGATCGTGGAAACCACGGACACACGCACGCCTTGACGCTGAAGGCTCTCAACCAGCGGACGGAAATCCCCATCTCCCGAGAACAAAACGATGTGGTCCACATGTGGCGCCAATTCCATCGCGTTCACCGCTAGCTCAATATCCATGTTCCCCTTGACCTTACGGCGCCCCTGAGAGTCTGTGTACTCTTTCGCCGTCTTGGTCACCATGGTGAAGCCGTTGTAATGCAGCCAATCTACCAGCGGGCGGATCGGTGAATACTCGTCGTTCTCCAGCAGCGCTGTGTAATAAAAGGCGCGAAGGAGCTTGCCGCGACGCATGAATTCCTGCCGCAGAAGCTTGTAGTCGATGTCGAATCCAAGAGACTTCGCTGCCGCATATAGATTCGACCCGTCTATGAACAGCGCGAGCCGTTCGTCTTTGTAAAACATCAAAATGTCCTTTCTAACTCTGCCGCGCCTGGAATGTCCCGTGAGTGAAAAAATTGGAGTGAGCGTGACAGCACGTTCAAAATAGTCATATTTACGGGGGTCGCAAGCATTTGCGGTAAGTTCTGTCCAACTAGAAAATTAGATAGGGATTAAAGTGAGTAGTTTTGGTCTATTGGCTCTTGGCAGTAATTTGCCGTCTCAATTTGGCTCTCCAATTCGAACTCTGCAAGAATGTTTAATTTATTTGAATCGGAATGCCGTTCTTGTTAGCGCAGTTAGCCGATTTTTTCAAACCCCTTGTTTTCCGGAGGGCGCTGGACCGGATTATGTGAATGCGGCTGTCGCAATCGAAACGGAACTTTCCGCGCCTGCATTGCTCACGGAATTGCACAAGATTGAGAGCGATTTTGGTCGCGAACGCGTGACCCGCTGGGGTACGCGTCCACTAGACATCGACTTGATTGGATTTGAGTCGCAGGTATCGCCGAATGCCTCGGTTTGGGCACGTTGGCGCGAGCTTTCACCCGAGCAGCAGACCCAAGAAGCGCCGGATGAACTGATTCTTCCGCATCCACGTTTGCAGGACCGTGGCTTTGTCTTGGCACCGCTGATGGACATCGCTTCCCACTGGGAACATCCGGTCTTAGGCCGTACCATTGCTCAAATGTTTGCGGATTTGCCGGAATTTGCTCAGAAAGAGCCGCAGCCCCTGTGAATCCTGCTTGTCAAGGGGTACAATCCCCCTTACACACACGATTTCTGACTCGATCCATAACAAGTGGAGTGCCCGATGGCCCGCGTGACCGTTGAAGACTGCGTAGACAAAGTACCCAACCGCTTTGACCTGGTGATGCTTGCGTCCCACCGTGCCCGCGAAGTGTCCGCTGGCGCCGCTATCACTTTGGATCGTGACAACGACAAGAACCCTGTCGTGGCGCTGCGTGAAATCGCGGAAGAAACCCAGACTGCGGATGAACTGCGCGAGCGTCTGATCGAGGCGAACCAGAGCCAGATCGAAGTCGACGAGCCAGAAGAAGACCGCATGGCGCTTCTGATGGGCTCCGAGCCGGACACCCCTAAGGAAGACGACATGTCCGAAGAAAAACTTCTGCGCGCCCTCATGGAAGCGCAAGGCCAGGGCTAAGGCCCCAAGCTATATGGGTGGGCGCACATGATCCCTGCGGACGATCTCGTAAATCTCATTCGCGCCTACAATCCCAAGACCAACGAAGATTTGATTCGCGCGGCCTATGACTATGGCCGCGAGATGCACGATGGTCAGTTCCGCCATTCCGGCGAACCCTATTATACACACCCGATCGAAGTGGCCTGGATTCTGGCCGAACAGCACCTGGATGATGCCTCCATCATCACAGCGCTTCTGCACGACACCATCGAGGATACCAAAGCCTCTTATGAGACGGTCGAAGAGCTGTTTGGCGGCGAAATAGCCGGGCTTGTAGATGGCGTAACCAAGCTGACCAACCTGCAACTGTCTTCCTCAGAAACCAAACAGGCGGAGAACTTCCGTAAGCTGTTTATGGCGATGTCCAAGGACTTGCGGGTAATCTTGGTGAAGCTTGCCGACCGTCTGCACAACATGCGCACGATCAAAGCGATGCGCCCGGAAAAGCAGGGTCAGAAGGCGCGCGAAACCATGGACATCTATGCGCCTTTGGCAGGCCGCATGGGTATGCAGTGGATGCGCGACGAGCTCGAGGATCTGGCGTTCAAGGTGCTCAATCCGGATGGCCGCGCGTCTATCATGCGCCGCTTTATCACGCTGCAAAAAGAAACCGGCGATGTGATTGAACGTACCACCGCGGATATGCGTTTGGTGCTCGGAGATCATGATATTCCCGGGGAGGTCGTCGGTCGCGCCAAAAAGCCGTATTCGATCTGGCGCAAGATGCAGGAAAAGGACCAGGGGTTCTCGCGCCTGTCCGACATCTATGGCTTCCGCATCATCACCGATACTGAAGACAGCTGCTACCGTGCCCTTGGCGTGATCCACCAGCGCTGGCGTGCGGTCCCTGGTCGCTTCAAAGATTACATAAGCCAGCCAAAATCCAACGGCTACCGATCCATTCACACCACTGTGTCTGGTCGGAATGGTCGTCGAGTTGAGGTGCAAATTCGCACCCGGCAGATGCACGATGTGGCGGAATCCGGTGTGGCTGCGCACTGGTCCTACAAGGATGGTGTGCGGGGCGAAAACCCTTTTGCCGTTGATCCGGTTAAATGGATTTCTGGCCTGACCGAACAATTTGATGCCGAAGAAGATCACGAAGATTTCCTCGAGGCTGTGAAGCTGGAAATGTATTCGGATCAGGTCTTCTGCTTCACCCCAAAGGGCGAAGTGGTGAAGCTCCCGCGCGGTGCGACCCCAATCGACTTTGCTTATGCAATTCACACCCGCATCGGTCACGCTTGTGTGGGCGCCAAGGTGGACCACCGTCGAGTGCCACTCTGGACGCGCATCAAAAACGGCCAATCGGTGGAGATCATCACCGCCGAAGGGCAAATGCCGCAAGCCACTTGGCTCGATATTGCCAAAACAGGTAAGGCCCGCACCGCCATCCGCCGTGCTTTGCGCGAGATGGATCGTGATCGTTACGTGCGTTTGGGGGCTGAACTGGCCCGGTCGGCTTTTGAGCATGTTGGGAAAAAAGCGACCGACAAGGTACTTGGACTGGCAGCCAAACATCTGCGTTTGAAAAACAAAGACGAAGTTTTGGCCCGCCTCGGCTCTGCAGAGCTGACCGCGCAAGAAGTCCTGCAAACGGTCTATCCAGACTTGGCCCCGGCCGAAACTGACGAGGTGGCGTCCGAGCGCGCGGTGATTGGCTTGTCAGCTGACCAGAGTTTCCAACGTGCTCCGTGCTGTCAGCCGCTTCCGGGGGAGCGCATCGTAGGCATCACGTACCGAGGCCAAGGCGTGGTGGTGCATGCCATCGATTGTGATTCTTTGTCGAATTACGAAGACCAACCGGAGCGCTGGCTCGACCTGCATTGGCATGCTGGGAAGCACAAGCCGATCTACACCGTGCAGCTTCTGATCACGATTGGGAATGACGCCGGGGTACTGGGACGACTTTGCACATTGATTGGCGAGAACCAGGCCAATATTTCTGACATGGTGTTCGTAGACCGGAAACCGGATTTTTACAGACTTCTGATCAGTGTGGACCTAGGCGACGCCGAACATCTGCACAAGCTGATGCTGGCGTTGGAAGCGGAAACCGACGTGGCCGAAATCGAACGCTACCGTAACCCAGATTTGGTTCGCAGCCCAACAGCGACCTGACGAATTCGAGGAACCCCCGTGGTATTCAAGCGCCGCGATAGAAGACCATTCCTCCGCATCATCGGAGAGTTTTTCTATCCCCGCGGTGGCTGGGGACGGGCGGCGCGTTACGTGCAGCATCGCCTGCATCGCTTGCCTGGGTCTGCCGAAACCATCGGGCGCGGCATCTGGGCCGGTGTCTTCACCACCTTTACGCCGTTTTACACCATGCATTTTGTAGTGGCTGCGCTGCTGGCGCGCATTCTAGGCGGTAATTTGCTGGCTGCGCTTCTGGCGACCTTTTTCGGCAATCCCCTGACCTATGTGCCAATTGGCGTTGTCTCTCTCAAAACCGGTCACTTCCTTTTGGGAACTGAGTTTGAGGAAGGGGACAAGGGTACTTTGGCTGGTAAATTTGCCAACGCGGGAGCGGACCTTTGGCATAATTTTTGGGCCATGTTCAACGACGATGTGGCGGACTGGCATGGTCTGCGCATCTTCTTTGACGAGGTGTTCCACCCCTACATGATCGGGGGCATTATCCCCGGTATCATAACTGCAACCGTAATGTACTATCTCTCCGTTCCAGTGATCCGTGCGTATCAAAAACGCCGCTCGGCGAACTTTGCCAAACGCATTGCGAAGGCCCGGGCCGTGGCCGAGGAACAGGCTGCCAACGTGCAGCAAGACAACTGATCACCCACATCTGTGTGAGATTGTATCCATACAAAAAACCGGTTTTCCTTGGTTCATGCTGCCCCTAGTGTCGCGGCAGCTGAAAAAACGACCTCGGAGGAAATGCGATGCTGCGTTTGGGAGTGAATATTGATCACGTAGCCACTTTACGCAACGCACGTGGTTCGGCGTATCCGGATCCCGTCCGCGCTGCCAAATTGGCGGAAGAAGCTGGTGCTGATGGCATTACCGCGCACTTGCGTGAGGATCGCCGCCATATTGTGGATGCCGACATTGATGCCTTGATGGAGGCGCTCTCTGTGCCTCTCAACTTTGAAATGGCCGCCACCGAGGAAATGCAGGCCATTGCGCTGCGCCATAAGCCGCACGCGGTCTGTATTGTGCCCGAAAAACGCGAAGAGCGCACCACCGAGGGCGGCCTCGAAGTGGCGCGTGAGGAGAATAAGCTGGCCCACTACATCGCACCTCTACGTGAGGCGGGGTGTCGTGTGTCAATTTTCATCGCCGCGGATCAGGCGCAGATTGAGGCCGCCAACCGCATTGGTGCGGAAGTCATCGAGTTACACACAGGCGCCTATTGTGACTATCACTACGAAGGCCGCTTTGAGGAGCGCGACGCGGAATTGCTCCGCCTCACCGAAATGGCCACTTTCGCGCAATCTTTGGGGCTTGAGGTGCACGCGGGTCACGGGCTGACGTATGAAACGGTAAAGCCAATCGCTGCGCTGCCTGAGATTATGGAACTTAATATTGGCCATTTCTTGATGGGCGAGTCGATTTTCCGCGGTCTCAAACCTGCCATCCAAGAAATGCGCCGTCTGATGGATGACGCGCGCGCTTGACTGTGAAAGGTGCAGCATGGATTTGAATCTCCGGCGATACGCGCTGTTTTATGGCGCTGTGATGTTGGCAGTGACGGCGATTGATTTTGCCCTGGCGCGCTGGATCAGTACGGATCTGCCTTTGGGTATGAGCGTGTGGTTGCCAGCAATCAGTGCAGCACAGGATTTGGGCTTGCGTCACGGTAAGGCCTCACGGACGGCTCTACCAAAAGGGTCAGCCTGGCGACTGGCGTGGCCTTTGACCGTGGTGGCCACCGCGCTGCAACTTGCCTTTGCGGCGCTGTCATTGGGTGTGATGGTTGCGCTCGGGTATGATGTGTTTTCCATATTGTTCACCATTGGCCCGATCAGCTGGGCGCTGGTCTTTTTGGGATTGGTTGCACTGCTCTACCTGACAAACCGCATATTCCTCGGCCTTGGGGTGCGCAGTGGTATCAAGGCTGCCAATAAGGCGTCGTGATGCCAGCCCTGACATCGGAGTTCATCGCCATCTGGATTGCCTGGCTTATGGCTGGCGGTTCGCCCGGGCCTGCCACGATGGGCATTGCAGGTACTGCCATGTCCGAAGGCCGCCGATCCGCCTTGGCCTTCGCTCTGGGTATCCTCGCTGGCTCTGCCAGCTGGGGCATTGCCGCTGCACTTGGCCTATCCGCCGTGATGCTCGCCAACGTCTGGGTGTTTGAACTGCTGCGATATGCAGGTGCGGCCTACCTGGCTTGGCTGGCGTTAAAAGCCGCCAAACGAGCTATGAATGCAGATGCGACCGCCCCTGCAGGTACGCCGTTCAAGGGCAGTTTTGGCGTGCTGTTTGCGAAAGGCGCGGCTGTGCATATCACCAACCCCAAGGCCATTCTCAGTTGGGCGTCGATATATGCGATCGTCGCGCCTGCAGATGCCACCCCAACCACGTTGTTTGGGTATATCTGCGCTTTGTTTGCGGGCTCCATTTTGATCTTCATTGGCTATGCATTTTTGTTTTCATCGCCGGCCATTGTGCGGGGATACAGCCGTACCAGCCGTATTTTTGATCTCGCATTTGCAGGGTTTTTCGGCTTTGCTGCTTTCAAGATTTTGACAGCCAGACTGGAGACTTAAATTGTTCCGAAACGCCATTTTAACCGCTGCTTTAACTTTTGGCTTTTCTGGCGCCGCCGTCGCGCAAGAGGCATTTGAATGTGAATGGCAAGCGCGCGCTGATGCAATTGTTGAACCCTGGGAAAAGAATAGCCGCACGTTCGCCAACGGGGATGTGCGACTAGCGCTTCTTGACAACATCGAGCCAGCCGCAGGAGCATTTCATGTCCTTGTGTTGTCGCCACCATTTGATGAGCTGGGCGGGCGTCAATGCCGTACGGTCTCGATGGCAGACGGTATTGGCTTTTCCGGGGCGGATTTCTCCACACTGACGGCGCGGTACGAGCCATCTGTTGGCTTGATCTTCCAAATGGACGTGCGGCGGTTTTTGCCCGACCAGGACAGTTTTGGCGATGCGCTTCTGACGTTTACGTTGAACCAGGCGACAGGCCATATCGGCGCAGGTTTGCAATGATCCTCGGCATCGGCTCTGACCTTGCAAATATTGACCGTATCGCGGGCACCATCGAGCGCTTCGGCGATCGGTTCAAAAACCGCGTCTTCACCGAAGTGGAGCAGGCCAAAGCCGAGCGTCGCCGCGACACCGTGGGCACCTATGCCAAACGCTGGGCTGCCAAGGAGGCGTGTTCCAAGGCGCTTGGTACGGGCCTCGCCATGGGCATCAGCTGGAAAGACATGTCTGTCTCAAACCTGCGCACGGGGCAACCGATCATGCATGTCACCGGCTGGGCGAAAGAGCGCTTGGAAAAGATGACGCCCGAAGGGCACGAAGCGATTATCCATGTGACGCTAACGGACGATCATCCATGGGCGCAGGCCTTTGTGGTGATCGAAGCCCGCCCAATCCTTCAAGAGTCTACCCAGTCGGGTTGACAGTACGCGCGCGCGCCCGCATGTAATCTCAGACCAAAAACGGCTGTAATTCGAGCGGAGACAGACCCTATGGCGGAAAAAGCCAAAAGCGACAGCGGCATCGTCGAGACCATCAAAACGATCTTCTGGGCGCTCCTGATCGCCGGTGTGTTCCGCACCCTGTTCTTTCAGCCCTTCTGGATTCCATCAGGTTCTATGAAAGACACGCTCCTGATTGGTGATTTCCTGTTCGTGAACAAGATGACCTACGGCTACTCGTATGCGTCTTGCCCTTCGGTCCGTATCCCGGCGATCGGCGTCAACGTGGACGCCAAGGATCTCTGTGGTTGGATGGGCAAAGGCAGCAACGAGCGCTTCATGGGCGGTGAGCCAGAGCGCGGCGATGTGGTTGTCTTTCGCCATCCGGTGACGGGCTATGACTTCATCAAGCGTCTGATCGGCCTGCCAGGCGACAAAATCCAGGTCATCAACAGTGTCATCCACATCAACGGGATGCCGGTGAAGCGCGAAGATGGCGGGGTGTTCCGCGAGGAATACGGTCCTCAAGGTCCTCAAGGACATCGCCCACGTTGTGAAAACGGCCCAGTGGGTAATGGCGGCATTTGCGCCAAGTCCCGTATTGTTGAAACCCTGCCAAACGGCGTGAGTTACAGCACCCTCAACATCACCGACCAGCAATCGGATCACACCGGTGTCTACACCGTGCCAGAGGACCATTTCTTCTTCATGGGTGACAACCGCGACAACTCCACCGACAGTCGCGTGCCACAGGCCGCGCGTGGCGTAGGGTTTGTGCCTTACGAAAACCTGATTGGCCGCGCCGACCGCATCATGTTCTCCTCCGCTGGCCGCTCTATGTTTGCCTTCTGGACCTGGCGTGGTGACCGATTCTTCAAAGGCGTAGAGTGAGGTTGACGTGAAGCTTTCTGCGGAACTCAAAGCACTGGAGACACGGCTAGGGCACAAGTTTGCCCGGCCGGAACTGCTTGTGCGCGCAGTCACGCATTCCTCCATGTCCTCCCCCACACGTCAGGACAACCAGCGCCTTGAGTTTCTTGGCGATCGCGTGCTGGGCTTGGTGATGTCGGAAGCGCTTCTGGAGCATGACAAATCCGCTGCTGAAGGCATGCTGGCACCGCGTTTCAACGCCTTGGTGCGCAAGGAGACCTGCGCCGACGTGGCTCGGGAAATCGACCTGGGCGAAGCGCTGAAGCTCGGGCGCTCGGAAATGATGTCCGGAGGGCGTCGCAAGCAGGCGCTATTGGGCGACGCGATGGAGGCCATTCTGGCCGCCGTCTACCGTGATGCGGGTTTTGATGTTGCCAAGGCCCTGATCCTGCGCCTTTGGGGCAACCGCGTCAAAACCGTGGATGCCGACGCACGCGATGCAAAAACCTCGCTGCAGGAATGGGCTCAAGCACGTAAACTCCCGCCGCCCACATACGAATTGGTGAAACGCTCCGGCCCGGACCACGCGCCAGTGTTCACCATTGCCGCAAAACTGGAGAGCGGCGCATCAGCGGAAGCCACAGACAATTCCAAACGCAAGGCCGAACAAGCGGCTGCGAAGGCGTTGCTGGAACAGGTGAGCAAATAGCCAGGGAGCGCGGGCGCATATCTCCTTTGCAATCCTAGCCCTAGCCCCTGCGTCCAAATTCCGCTACAGACGCCCTTTAACCAGTCCCAGCTGACTCACAAAGGCATGCATATGACCACACGCGCCGGATTCGTAGCCCTGATCGGAGAGCCCAACGCGGGCAAATCCACACTCACCAACCAGATGGTGGGGGCCAAGGTCTCGATTGTGACCCACAAGGTGCAAACCACCCGCGCACGCATTCGCGGCGTGGCGCTGGAAGGTGACAGCCAGATTGTGTTTGTCGACACCCCGGGCCTTTTCCGTCCTCGTCGTCGTCTGGACCGCGCCATGGTGGCTGCCGCTTGGGGCGGCGCTGCTGATGCCGATATCATCGTGATGATGGTTGAGGCCCATCGCGGCGTGACCAAGGGCGTGGAAACCATTCTGGAGCAGCTTGAGGAAATCGGTCAGGGCCGCAAAATTGCTTTGGCGATCAACAAGATCGACCGTGTGAAATCTGATGTGCTTCTGGCGCTGACCAAGGACCTCAACGAGCGGTTTGAGTTTGTCGAAACCTTCATGATCTCCGCTGAGAAAGGCCACGGCTGTGCCGACTTACGTGCGTGGCTGGCCAAAGAGCTGCCAGAAGGTCCATGGCTTTACCCCGAAGACCAAATCGCTGATCTGCCGATGCGTATGATCGCTGCTGAGATAACCCGCGAAAAGCTGACCCTGCGCCTGCATCAAGAGTTGCCCTATCAGATGACGGTGGAAACAGAGAGCTGGGAAGAACGCAAAGACGGTTCCGCCCGTGTGGATCAGATGATCTATGTGATGCGTGATGGCCACAAAGGTATCGTTTTGGGCAACAAGGGCGAAACCATCAAAGCAGTGTCAAAGGCAGCACGTGAAGAACTCGAAGAGTTCATGGGACGCCGCATCCACATGTTTTTGCAGGTGAAAGTAAGGCCGAATTGGCTCGAGGAAAAAGAGCGGTATTCCGAGATGGGTCTCGACTTCAGCGACGGAAACGCATGACTGCAATAATGCCCCAGACCACGGCCGCTGCAGCAAAGAGTGCAATGGCAAAATGGGCGGCGGGGAGTTTGTCGGTCGGGATCATCCCAGTGGCTTCTAAGACAATGAGCGCCAGCGCGGCCAGAAAGAGCAGCCGAACGGCCCACGGAATACGCAGCTCCGGTCGCATGATAAAAGATCCTTTTTCAAATACCCGCATTGCGGGTGGTGATCTCTACCATGGGTTTAAATAATTGTCATGCGGTTAACGGCTGAGTTTTGGGTGCACGCTTATCTGGCGCGGCTTCGTTTGGCCGACATCCCTGCTTTTGTCGTGGCGCATGGTGACGATACCGCCGGGGCCGTCTTGGTAAAGCTCAACACACTGGACGGAAAAGCCGTTGTGTATCAACGCAGTTTCGATCTGATGACAGGCGCGCGCAACTGGGTTGTTCTCGCTGAAGGCGACGAGGCAGACGTGGACGCGGCGCTCAATCGGCAGCGCAGCTTTGATACTGATGTTTGGGTCATCGAGGTCGAAGATCGCCAGGGCCGTCACTTACTTGATGAACCGGGCCTAGCGGACTAACCCAACAAACAGCTTCCCTTTCTGCGGCTGACCGGCTTTTGTGGGCGCAAAGGAGGAGCCATGGATTGGCGTGATCAGGGCTTTGTGCTCAATACCCGAAAACACGGCGAAACCTCCGTCATTCTTGAGGCTTTTACCGCCGAGCATGGTCGACATGCCGGTGTGGTCCGTGGTGGTGTAAGCCGGAAAATGACGCCGATTCTGCAACCAGGCGGGCAGCTGGACCTCGCTTGGCGCGCACGCCTTGCGGATCATATTGGGATCTTCACGGTAGAGCCGCTAAGGTCCCGTGCGGCTGTGCTCTCGGATCGCTTTGCTCTTGCAGGGCTAAATGCCGTTACCGCTTTGCTGACGTTTTGCCTGCCAGACCGGGAGCCACATCCGGGGCTGTATCGACAGAGCACGCAACTTCTTGATCTCTTAGGACAAAACGAAGTCTGGCCATTGGCGTACTTACGTTGGGAATTGGCGCTGTTGAGCGATCTTGGTTATGGCCTTGATCTTACGGAATGTGCGGTCACGGGCAGCACAGACAACCTCATTTACGTGTCGCCCAAGTCGGGCCGCGCAGTGTCCGCCAAGGGGGCAGGGGATTGGGCGGATCGCCTGTTGCCGCTGCCGCCTATCCTACGCGGGGAAGGAGACGGCCAGGACAAAGAGGTTCTCGAAGCCCTGCACACCACAGGCTATTTCCTGTCGGAGAAACTGGCCCCTGATCTCGGATCCAAACCGCTCCCGGAGGCACGGGTGCGGTTCGTTGATCTCTTTTCCCGTCGGCTCAGATTCCCTTGAACACCATTTGACGTCCGGTTTTATCGTTGCTCAAGACCATATTGGGGCCAGAGACCTCCACCAGTGACATGTCCTGAAGCGCGGCAAAGAAGGCGGTCTCATCGTCAATGTCCGGGCAGTAGATCTGTTCCACCACGTCAATTTTGATCTCGATCCAGGGATACGGCTTGCTCTGAATGGCCGAAAACGTGTTGCAGGGGCTCTCGCCATTGACGCTGCCATGCGGGCCAAACATCAGCTCGGCCTTGTAGTCGACCGGGGTGCCGTCGATCTCGACCAACTGCCAAAGGTAGTCTGCTCCTCCATATTTGGTCACGGTCTCCGTAGGATCGCAAGCCGCTAGCCCTAGAGTTACTGCAAGTGTCAAAATGCCAAATCTCATTGGTCCGCCTCGTGTAATGCCAAAATCAAATCCACAAGCGTTCCCATCGCAGGCCCGTTTGTTTGGCCGTCATGCGTGGAAAGCTCCTCCATCCCAACAAAGGCGGCATAGAGCACGCGCGTCAACTCCGGATTGGTCAATCCGACCTCTTCAAACAACCCTTCCACGTAGGCCATGCGTTTGGCGTCGATCTGGGCAACGGCTGAGGCGACTTTCGGATTTTCTCGCGCCCAAGCCCGAATGGAAGGTTCTGCTGCGATGCCGCCAAAATCCTCCGGCGCACCGGCTGCGGCAATTTGTGCCAATTCCCGCAGTTTCTTTACGGCGGTTCCCTGCTGTTCCACCAGGGTTACAATCTCTGCATAAGCACGTGTTTCCCAGGTTTCCATCATCGCTGCCTGAAAGCTGGGTACATCGTCAAAATGCCAATAAAAAGAGCCCTTTGTCGTGCCCAGGCGTCGCGCCAAAGGCTCCGCCTTTAAGGCCTTGGGGCCAGCTTCTGTCAGAGCTTGAAAGCCAGCTTTGATCCAGTCGTTTTTTGAAAGTCGTTTTGCCATACCTGAACATACGGTGCCGTATTGACTCCCGCAAGCAAAGGAGTCACCAAAACACCATACGGAATCGTTTGGAAATAGGAGAGTGCGATGAACAAGTGGATGATTACGGCCGCTGGGTTGCTGTTTTTGACAGCCGGTGTGCATGTATTTCTAGGTGGACCGGAGATTCACCTGCCCATTCAGGAAAGCGATTTGGCTCCACCGGTCCGCGCAGTGGGCGCAGTGATCTGGCACGCCGTGACGGTGATCTTGCTGGTCTTCGGCGGCGCGTGCGCTTGGTTGGCCCGCAATCGCAATCCACCCTTGGCGTGGACGATGGTCGCCGTACAACTTGGTTTCGTCGCCTTGTTTATTGGCTACGGTATGACCCTTCTTGGCAACCTGACCGTCTTGCCGCAATGGATAATCTTCACGCTAATCTCCGCCGTGATTGCGATGGGTATTCGAGCAGACAAAGCAGCCGCCTTTCGTCCCTCAACTGTTTGACGCTTACCAATTGCCCGTGTGGTCGCGCAGAGTTGCGACCACAGTATCCGGCGTCCCGTCGGCAAACTCTTTTACCTTGGCCGCAAAGGTTGCGAAGTACTCCTGGCTTTGCACATGCTTCAAAGTGGCCTCGCTGTCCCAGCGTCCCCAATGAATGCGTGTCACGCCATTGTCGGCCACCGCCACTTGGTAAGAGAAACCCTGCGCCTTTGGATCATTTCCAACCGCATTGATGAAAGCTTCACAGGTGGCGACCCAGACCATGTCGTCCGCATCGTAGTCATAGGTGATCGTAATACAACGCATTCTGGTCTCCCTTTCAGTCCTTTTGTTGCACAAATGTCCGCAGCAGCGCCCGGTGCATTATTGTCTTCTAGCTTACACTGCCCGGAAAAACGCACCTCCGCAAAACAGATGTGATACCGACGTGATACCGACGTAGTTTTGAGCGGAATTTGGCCGCTGATTCCTCTATGAAAATAGTGCAAAGAAAAACGCGGCCCCCAAGGGAGCCGCGCAATGTCTGCTGTCTAACTGAGAGCGGGTGTCAGCTCAGCAAACGTCTCGCAATCACCTGCGCCTGAATTTCTGCCGCGCCTTCAAAGATGTTGAGGATACGCGCGTCGCACAGGATACGGCTGACGGAATATTCGAGCGCAAATCCGTTACCGCCATGAATTTGCAAAGCATTATCCGCTGCCGCCCAGGCCACACGCGCGCCAAGCAGCTTGGCCATGCCAGCCTCCAGATCACAGCGATGTCCGTGGTCTTTCTCCCAAGCGGAGAAATAGGTCAGCTGTCGGGCGATCATGATTTCCACCGCCATCATTGCCAACTTACCAGCCACGCGCGGGAAGTTGATCAGAGATTTGCCAAACTGCTTACGGTCGATGCCGTACTGCATTCCAACGTCCAATGCCGACTGCGCCACGCCAATCGCGCGTGCCGCGGTTTGGATGCGGGCAGATTCGAAGGTCTCCATCAAATGCTTGAAACCTTTGCCTTCTTCGCCGCCAAGCAGGTTGTCGCCCTTGACCTTGAAGCCGTCAAAGCCGAGCTCGTATTCCTTCATGCCCCGATAGCCGAGCACCTCGATCTCACCGCCGGTCATGCCTTCGGTGGGGAACGGGTTCTCATCTGTCCCAGGTGTCTTTTCGGCCAGGAACATGGAAAGGCCGCGGTGGTCAGTGGTGTCCGGATTGGTACGCGCCAGCAGGGTCATGACCTGCGTCCGTGCCGCGTGTGTGATCCAGGTTTTGTTGCCGGTGACTTCCCAGTTGCCGTCTTCGGTCTTCACAGCGCGGGTTCGCAGGGAGCCAAGGTCGGATCCAGTGTTGGGTTCGGTAAACACGGCTGTTGGGAGGATTTCCGCGCTGGCCAGCTTGGGTAGCCAGTGCTCTTTCTGTTCGTCAGTACCACCACAGAGGATCAATTCGGCAGCAATCTCAGAACGCGTGCCTAGGGAACCCACGCCAATATAGCCGCGAGACAGTTCCTCGGAGACCACAACCATGGACGCTTTCGAAAGGCCAAAGCCGCCATATTCTTCGGGAATGGTCAGGCCAAACACGCCCATTTCCGCAAGCTCTTCAATGATTTCCATTGGAATGAGCTCGTCTTTGAGGTGCCACTCATGCGCATTTGGTTCCACACGATCCACTGCAAACCGGCGGAACTGTTCGCGGATCATTTCCAGCTCTTCATCAAGGCCGGATTGGCCCACAGTGATGTTGGCGGACTGCTCCTGCATCAACTCCACAAGGCGCATACGCGCAGCTTGAGAGTTGCCTTTGTCACACAGCGTCATGACTTCGGGCGCCATCAAACCGCGGGTTTCGTCTTGGGACAGGCCAAGATCCTGCAGGCGCACAATCTCACCTTGGCTCATAGGAATGCCGCCGTAGACCTGCCACAGGTACTCACCAAAGGCGATCTGGTGAATGATCTGTTCGATTTCACCAAATTTACCTTCGTTATTGAGCTTCTCTGCCCAGGCCTGCATCTGCTTCAGGGACTGCGCATAAGTCGCCAGCCAGCTCAGACCATGTGCCGCTGTTTGGTGCTGTTCCATCAGCTTGCCGGACACCCGGCCATTCTCGGATACAGTTTCTTTCACCCGCGCTATCGCGACTTCAAGAATGCTCTCCACCGGCGCAACGGCTGCTCCAGTTAGTTTTAGAAGATCAGGAAGAATCACTGAGTTTGTCATCGCCAAGTCCTGTCCATCATGCGCCATACGTCTAAAACCCTCTAATGCTGCACTGTGACATAATCCTTTTGCAGTTGCAGCGCAACAAAAATACCAAAGAAATCCATAATTTGGTTGTTTGTTTCGCGTGAAGCCTTTGCTGCTCCGAGGTTTGAGGCCTATAGCAAGGTATGGATTCTCTACTTTTGACTTACACTCCTCAAGCCTTGGTTTTCTGTGCGAGCGTTGCGCTGATCGCGGGAATCATCAAGGGCATGGTGGGATTTGGCATGCCTATGGTGTTGATTTCGGGGCTAAGTACCTTCCTCGCGCCAGAGGTGGCCTTGGCGGGGCTCATTTTCCCTACCGTGTTCAGCAATGGCTTTCAGGCATTCCGTCATGGCGCAGGCGCGGCGTGGTCGTCCCTGAAACGCTTTCGCCGTTTTTTGATTGCAGGCGGCGTCGCGATGGTGATCAGCGCGCAATTTGTGCGCTTGGTGCCCTCGAGTGCTTTGCTGTTGATGATCGGCGTGCCGTTGGCCTTTTTTGCGCTGACCCAGTTGCTGGGCCGTCCCATTCGTCTGTCAAAACCAAGCGCGAAAGGCGAGGTGGTCGTGGGTACAGTTGCCGGTGCTATTGGAGGCGTTTCTGGCGTCTGGGGGCCGCCCACGGTGACGTATCTCACCGCAATTGGCACTGAAAAAGCAGAACAAATCCGCATTCAAGGCGTGATTTATGGCCTTGGCGCCGTGCTTTTGACCTTCGCTCATATTGGATCCGGGGTGCTGAATCGCGACACAGCTGTGCTTTCAGCATTTGTGGTGGTTCCGGCGCTTTTGGGCATGTGGATCGGGACGTCCACTTCGGACAGAATTGACCAAAAAATGTTTCAACGCCTGACTCTGATCGTTTTGTTGCTGGCCTCTGCCAACCTCATCCGACGCGCGCTTTTCTAATCGCCTTCGCGACTTGCCCCCACGCACCTGACCGTTAGGATGGCTCTGACGCGCAAGGAGGAAACACCGATGTCTTAAATCAATGCATCCCTGCGCGTGGCCTCGGTGAGCCTTGCGATTTTGGCGGCCATCGCAACCGGTTGGTTTCTAAATGCGGCGCAGGCGATTTTGGTGCCCATCGTGCTTGGCGCGTTGCTGGTCTTTTTGATGGACGGCATTTCCCGTTCGATGGGACGTATTCCGCTTTATGCCAAATACGTACCAGATTGGCTGCGCATGATGTTAACGACCATTGTCCTATTTGTGGTGCTGGCCGGTTTGATCAGCTTCTTTGCCCGCAACCTTGATCCCGTTGTGCGTGCCATGCCGGACTACCTGCAGCGGCTCTCTCAGACTACGTCCGATGTGGCGGCCCGGTTTGACGTGGAGTTTGAGCTCACGTGGCAATCGGTGGACCGTCTGGTGTTTGACAACATCGACATCCAAAGCCTCATCCGCATGACGGTGAATTCGGTAAGCTACTCTGCCGGATACCTGGCTTTGGTGTTCCTCTATGCCATTCTGTTCCTAATAGAACGCGATAGCATTCCCAAGAAAGTCGCAGCAATCGTTCCGGATGGACGTTCGCAGTCTAATGTCTGGCAAACCATCGATTTGATTACGGCCCAAATTGGTACTTATTTCACCACCAAAACCTTAATCAACGTGGTTTTAGGCGTATTGTGTTGGGGGATTTTTCTTGTTTTCGGCCTCGAATTTGCCGCCTTCTTTGCAGTAACGACGGCGATCTTCAATTACATTCCCTATGTCGGATCATGGATTGCAATGGCGCTGCCGATGTTGTTTGCGGTGGGCGACTGGGGGCTAAACATGGACGTTGCGCTATTGTTTACGGCGCTGTGCGGAGCACAATTTGGTGTCGGATACTTTTGGGAGCCACGCCTGATGGGGCGCTCCATGAACCTTAGTCCGGTGATCGTGATGGTGTCTCTTGCCTCGTGGACGGCCGTCTGGGGGCTTATAGGGGCGATCCTATCGGTCATTCTGACCTCTGGGATCATGACCATCATGTCGTTTTTTCAGCCGACCCGTCCGTTGGCAATTTTGCTGACCAACGACGGAGAAATCCCGTGGTTGGACGACATAGACGGCGAAGAGAAGAGCTAGTTCAACTCTCGCTGTTCACCCGATCGTACCAGTCCAACAGCGCATCGATGTCGGCGGGCACATTGGTGGCCATACCTCCGGCAAATTCTTCAAACACCTCGGCGTTCAAAGGGTTTGTTCCGGCAATTACCGTCGCGCCCTTTTCAAGCGCTTCGGCCAGCAGATCCCGAAATCCACGTCCCTCGGCCTCCTGCTTTCCGAACTTGTTGAGCAGAAAAACATCAAAGTCCGCCTGCATGGACTGCCCCACGGCAGTCACGGCGGACGCCATCGCGTCTGGGTCTAAGCGACACCCCTTGGCTTCTTTTCCAAGATTTTGAGAAATCCGAATAGTCGGTCCATCGGGCAATACGCGGACGTCCATATCACAGCCGTGATAAGATCCGCATTCTGTGTTGGTTTGCACAATTCCACGCGTCTTCAGGCCTCGCGCTTCCAACTTCGCCGCGAGATCAGACAGCAACAAATCCAGTTCGCCCCGTCCGTGGGCCATTGTGTATGCAATTTTCATCATGTGTCAGAAGATAGGTTTGTTGTTTGGGAAAGCAATCGCGACGGGAGAGCCCTAGTTACTCAAGGGATTTAGGCAACAGCTTGTTGATCAGCGACACCAAAAATGCGGTCGAGATGCCAAAGCAAAGAATGCCGGTGACGCCCCCAAATGCGCCAAACACGCGAAACTCCACCGGCAGAACGACGTCGCCATACCCAACGGTGGTGTAGGTCACGAGTGAAAAGTAGAGCGCGTCGTAGAGGTATTCGAAGGCATCCATGTAGAGCAGTACGCCAGCCCAAAGCCACACCTGAATTGTATGCGAACTCACGATCATCACAAAGGCCGCCCCCACCACCATCGTGGTGCGCACCATGCGAGATCGGTTGCGTAACCAGCGACCAATGTGGGACAGCGCCTCTATCATGCATGCAAGCAAGCCGACATGTATTAGCGCGCAAGCGCTCAGTACCACAGATCCCCAAAGCAGTTGATCATGTTGGCTCATCGCAAGGTAGTCAGGGGGCATGGCGTCGCTCTCGGTTGTCGAGGCAAATTGGCATGAGCTGTTTCTGGGCACAAGCCGGTCACAAGGTCACATCGTTTCCACACAGTGACGTCGGAACGCGCGTTTTAGCATATCGAGTTCCGCCCGAAGTAGGTCAATCTCCGCACGCAAGTCACCCGCAAGTGACTCACCAGAGATAAAACTCACTGTGTCGAGACGTTCGTCGGTAGATTTGTCAGTGATGACAACGGTTTGAATCCCGTCGGACAGACTTTCCTTTGGGATTGGAAAACGCAGATGCCAAAGTCCTTGTTCATCGGTTTGATCGATTGCCACATCGGCAACAGGTTCACCAAGATATGTTACATTTATGTCTGGTTTTTGTGCTGTTGCGTCGGAAGATTTAAGAGCCCCCTCCCAAACACCTTCGAACAGGCGCGTCTTTGTCAATGTAAGCTCGCTCATACGGGCATCCTCAAATGGTGTTTAGAATTCAGCCCGTGGGCGGCGCGAAAAGGTAACGTCTCTGAGAACAACTTGGTTCATCTCAGGGCCCTCAAAAATCAAGTCGATCCACATCTTTTCGACCCGCTTTTCGTTTAGGTTAGAATACGCGAGGTCAAATTCGACGCGAATTTCCTCGGCTTGAAGGGGCAACTCGCGCACAATCTGTTCGGTGTTCGGGCCGTGACGGATATTCAGCCGGGCAAAGATCTCAAGTGGCTTTTCCATTTCCACAATTGTATCCATGCGGATCACATGTTCGCGCTTCAGGTCTGAAACGGCTTCCTGCGGCATATCAATGACGAGTGATAAGAACGATCCATCAAACCGGAAAACATCCATGCGCAATCCAAATGGCGCGAGATCTTTTTCGCGGTGGTTTCGCAATTGGCGTAAAGTCAGTTCCGAAATCCTACAATCATGAAAAAGCGTGACTTCGTCACCAAGCATTTCCTTGTTTTGAACTGCTGCACGGCCTTTGGCGGGAATAGGTTCTCGCCACAATGCGGGACGCCAAGACCAATCAGTTCCATGAGGTTTTGGGAACGCGTTCGACCCAATAATTGGAAGGGCCAAACGGCTTTCAGCTACAGCAATGACCGTGTCGAGATATTGTCGCAGCGTGCGTGCTCGGCGGCGTTGCGCCCTGAGGGTGGCTAGGTCTGCCTGTGCAGCCTTACGCGCGTTTCGCGCCCAGTAACGAGACAATCCAGATTGAAGCGCCTGCTGAAAGAAACGTCTGCTATTTGCCATTTGCCTTGAAACCATGACCTATTGTTGCAGGCGGCGAAACGATCTGCGGCCTTCCTTATGATTATTTAGCGAAATGCTTGCGATAGGACAAACGCACTTTCGAGATTTTCTTCATGAAAAGTCAGTGTGTTGCTCGCTTTACAGCAGACCCGAACTGATCTCAGCGAGAATCTCTACACATTTTGCCGCGCAGATGTCGCTAGCAAATGGAACTTCGAGCCTAATTCCAAGCACGACTTTGATTGCAATTTCTGACGTAGCGTCTTATCTCGTCCCGAATTGGAACCAGAGGACTCCGATCACATGAACTGGATCACAAACTACGTCCGCCCGCGGATCAACTCGATCTTCTCTCGCAGAGAAGTTCCAGATAATCTCTGGACCAAATGTGATGAATGCGGAACGATGCTGTTTCACCGAGAATTGAAAGCCAACCAAAACGTTTGCACGCAGTGTGATCACCACATGGCCATTTCGCCGCGTGACCGTTTTGAAGCGCTGTTTGATGGTGGTGTTTTTGTTGAGGTTGAGGTTCCAGAACCGGTTGCCGATCCGTTGCAGTTCCGTGATCAAAAAAAGTACCCAGAGCGCATGAAGGCGGCGCAAAAGAAGACTGGCGAAAAGGAAGCCATGCTGGTCGCGGAGGGCGACATTGGTCGGACTCCGATTGTAGCAGCTTGTCAGGACTTCTCGTTTATGGGGGGGTCCATGGGCATGTTTGTCGGCAACGCGATCATCGCCGCGGCTGAACGTGCAATTGCTCTGAAACGTCCTTTGGTACTGTTCTCGGCAGCAGGCGGCGCGAGGATGCAGGAAGGCATCTTGTCGCTGATGCAGATGCCCCGCACAACTGTTGCAGTGCAAATGCTGAAAGAAGCTGGGCTGCCTTACATTGTTGTGCTCACGCACCCGACCACAGGCGGTGTGACGGCGTCCTATGCGATGCTGGGCGACGTCCAGATTTCCGAGCCAAACGCCCTTATCTGTTTTGCTGGTCCTCGTGTAATTCAGCAAACGATCGGTGAGAAACTTCCTGAAGGCTTCCAGCGGGCGGAATACTTGCTGGACCACGGGATGCTGGATCGCGTAACCAAACGGACTGAGTTGAAGGTTGAGCTGGTGACAATCCTTCGGATGTTGATGGATATGCCACCTGCTGTGGCTGGAGATTTGCCCGCTCCTGAGAAAGTCGAAGACGTGACCGAGGCAGCTGAAGAAAAAACTGAAGCGGCGAAAACGGAATAATTCGGTCGCGAATGCGTTGTTGGAAATGGGCTTTCGGCAGGTAAACCGGAGGCCCGTTTTGTTTGGAACCCCCACCTTTCTGGAGTATACTATGGTCACCTCCACAAACACATCCGACGCGATCCTTGCGCGTATGATGGCGCTGCATCCTAAAATTATCGATTTGACGCTGGACCGAATGTGGCGCTTGTTGGAGGCGCTGGGCAATCCTCAAGAAAAGTTGCCTCCAGTTGTACATTTGGCTGGCACGAACGGCAAAGGCAGCACTCAAGCAATTGTGCGTGCAGGGTTGGAAGGCCGTGGTGATAAGGTGCACGCCTACACGAGCCCTCATCTGGCCCGCTTTCATGAGCGTATTCGACTTGCAGGGAATTTGATTGATGAGGGGCATCTAGCTGCTGTTTTAGATGAGTGCTGGGAAGCCAACGACAAGCAGAACATCACTTATTTTGAAATCACAACCTGTGCAGCCATGCTGGCGTTTTCCCGAACAGCGGCCGACTATACTTTGCTGGAAGTAGGCTTGGGCGGGCGCTTGGATGCCACTAATGTCATAGGAACGCCAGAACTCACGGTGATCACACCAGTTTCCAAGGATCACGAACAGTTCCTTGGCGAAACAATTGCAGAAATCGCTGCGGAAAAAGCCGGGATTCTTAAGCGTGGTGTGCCATGTATTGTGGGGCCGCAATCTGACGAAGCAATGGACGTCGTTGAGCGGGCGGCCGCACGGGTCGGTGCACCTCTCATAGCCTACGGGCAACATTGGCATGTGCACGAAGAAAGAGGTCGTTTGGTTTTTCAGGACGAGCGCGGATTGCTGGATCTTCCCTTGCCGGCCCTAGCCGGTGCGCATCAAATTCAGAACGCGGGAGCTGCCCTGGCAGCCCTACGATATTTAGGGGCAGATGAGGCTGCATGCGAGGCCGCCATGCGTAATGTGAGCTGGCCCGCCAGGATGCAGCGTCTAAAGAAAGGGCCATTGGTTGAGGCCGCCGCAGGCGCAGAGCTTTGGCTCGATGGTGGGCACAATGCTGCGGCAGGCAAGGCTTTGGCCGATGTGATCTCTCAACTGCCAGTCCGCTCAACGCATTTGGTGTGCGGAATGCTGAACACAAAAGACATTTCCGGGTATCTCACTCCGTTAGCCCAAGTTGCGGATTCATTGACTGCTGTATCTATACCTGATGAGCCCAATACCCTTCCTGCCGAAGAAACCGCCCGGGCTGCGCAGAGTGCGGGCTTTGAAGCTTATGAGAGCGTAAATGTGCTCGATGCCATCAATGCGATTATTGAGCGTTCGCCAGGTAGTAGGGTCTTGATTTGCGGCTCACTATACCTTGCCGGAGCTGTTCTGCGAGAAAACGCATAAAGAGTACTCGGCTGTGACTTGCTGGCCGGCCCGCAGTGGTTTGTCATTGAGCATTCTGTTGACGGGTTCGAAATGGTGATTCTATAGTTTTTTCAACGTTTCTTCCACCAAACACAAATTCAAGCAACGAAGAGACATCAGGACAGGCAGGCAGAAATGGGGGGCGGTCAGCCCCCCCAAATAACTTCTAGATCAAAACTATTGAGTGCGTTTGTATTCACGTGTTTTTCTTGGGTAAATGTCGGCACTTGATCAATGGGATCGTAGCTGGCAAGCGTTTCGAAAATGGAGGCAAATTTGGCCGCCAAAGTTGTTTTTCATCTGCCAAAGCCGTTTCACGACAATTACCTTGAGCTGACGCATTTATCGTTGTTCCGCAAGATACATGACTTAATCACGTCGCGCGGGGGCGAGATTGAGGTGCGTCGACGCCATGAGGCGCTGCGGTCTCCACTTCAAACTGATTTGGCGGAATACCTAGAGGACGACAATCTCCACATCATCGAAAATGGAATGGTTCAGCAGCCTAATGCGCTGAACACAGCGCTGGCGTATTTACCGCCGTACTTTCATCTGGATGGGCGCGGAGTCTTGGCTGAGAGTAGCGCTGGCGGCGCGGTTTATGATGAGAAAGAAATAAACCCTGTATTGGCAGCATCTAGGTTCAGAGGGCTTCAAGACCGGTTGGTAAAAAAGCGGCGGTCTCGATATGGTCCCAAAGAAGAGTACACTAATCTCCCTGAAGGATGCATTGCGGTATTTCTTCAGGGAGACAACCCGCATCGTCAAGGGACTGCTTATTGCGACAATGAGACGTTGTTACGCACAGTGGTTGAGCATGCAGGTGGTCGTCGCGTTGTCGTGAAGGCCCACCCAATAAGTAGGCAATTGGATGATGCTCAGTTGATCTTGAAGCTACTGCAGGAGGGGCTTCCATTGGAGGTAACTGACGCAAATGTTCATGACATTCTTCGTCAATGTGATGTGACTGTAAGCTATAATTCCGCGGTCTCCCTTGAGGGTTTTTTGCACAACAAGCCTGCCATACTATTCGGAAAGTCGGACTTTCATCACGTCGTGGAAGTAGTACGCAGGCCTGCGGACTATTCGACTGCTTTGGAAGCCGCATTATCCAAATCCCTAGACTACGCAAAATACTTGCATTGGTATTTCTCAAAGCACACTCTTTCGGTAGAGGATTGGCAAATCGACAACAAGATACAGCAAGCGTTTGCGCGTGCAGGATTCTCTGAGGCCAGATTAGGACTTCACTCGTCTGAGAAAACGGCAAATGTTCGATTGACCGCTTCTAAGACAAAAGAAGCCATGTCGGGCACGCAAAGCCTGCTTCGAGGTCTTGCAGGCTTGGAGGAAACCAAGTTGCGTCGCGCTTTGGTTGTCGATGAAACCTATCATGAGTTTATTGCGATGCACGGCCAACGAAAGCTGCGCATCTGCCGACATCTTTCCTCAGGAGGAGCACAAGAAGTAGACGGGCGTGTGGATGAAACCCAAAAATTGCAACAAGCTTTGGTTTCACAGCGGTTTGCTTCGGAGCGTTGCTATTTAGCTTTCCCAGAAGTCGGTCTGTTGGCACTCAATCACGAGCCAGGGGCAATTCTGGCAGACAAAATTGCCGGGGCGAGCGGCGCACGCAGATCCAAATTTGTCCGAATGGCGGCGGAGTGGCTGCAAGAGGCGACGCTGGAACGGAGGAAGTATACCGAGTTGGCTTCGATGTACCGTCTTAAGCAACTCAGGGAGTGGTCGCTTGATAACGTTGAAGAAGCGGAAGACTGCGATCTGCTAGAAAGGTTGTTGTCGCATCTGACAAACCGGGCACGTCAGGTCAAAGGCATGGAAATTCTGCAAATTGAAGCGCAGCCGTGGTTTTCGGCCGATAACTTCGTTTTCAAGGATGACGTTTTATGCGCGGTCAATTTGCGCAGCGTGCATTGGATGTCCGTGTCGCGATGCGCCGCCGAGTTTCTAGTAGACTTACAGGTGCGCCTCCCCTTGGAGGCTGATCGACACCGTTTTGGGATCGCCCAAGACGACTGGCGGGCGTTTTTATCAATCGATCTGGTCCCAGAGAACGAACGTCGCACGGCATTGCCGTTTTTTGTTGGAGAACAGCTGTTTCGGCGGTTTGTGTCTGACTATTGGAAAATGGATTTGAGGCAAAACGCCCGGAGGAGCATACAGTCCTTTCTGGGGTGAAATTTGACGTATGTCCTCAACAACACCGAGATTTGTCTCAATGGAGGTGGCAATGCAGGTTATCCAAGACTTTCCGTTTCAGGTTCGTGAGGAACCCCATGTTTGGATTGAGATGCCGGATGGGATCAGACTTTCTGCACGTATTTGGAGACCGATAACAGCAGATCTTGTGCCTGCCATTCTCGAATACCTTCCTTACCGCAAACGTGATGGAACCGCAGAACGCGACGCGCTTACACATCCGTACCTTGCTGGACACGGCTACACCTGTGTCCGGGTGGATATGCGTGGATGCGGCGACAGCGAGGGGTTGTTTGAAGACGAATACTCACCACAAGAGCTTTCAGATGCTGTGGCCGTCATTGAGTGGTTGGCGAGGCAGGATTGGTGCAATGGCAACGTCGGAATGATGGGCATCAGTTGGGGCGGGTTCAATGGTTTGCAAATTGCCGCCCTGGCCCCTCCAGCTTTGAAGGCTGTGGCTAGCCTTTGCTCGACCGTGGATCGTTATGCAGATGATATTCACTACAAAGGCGGGATCATGCTGGGCGAAAACCCGGCATGGGCCGCGGCGGTGTTGGGGTGGTTTGCGTTGCCGCCAGATCCCGAAATTGTGGGAGACCGCTGGCGCGACATGTGGTTACATCGTTTGGAAAACACGCCGTGTTTGGCCGAGATTTGGACACACCACCAAAATCGCGATGCGTATTGGGAACACGGTTCGGTCTGTGAGGATTTCGGAGCAATAAAGGCCGCGGTTCTAAGCGTTGGCGGCTGGCATGACGGTTATCGCAATACTGTATCCCATCTTGTTGAAAACCTGTCTGCGCCGGTGAAAGGGCTGATCGGTCCCTGGAACCACAAGTATCCGCATTTTGCTGTGCCTGGACCACAAATCGATTTCCTGGGCGAACTGTTGGCTTGGTGGGATCATTGGCTGAAAGGCGAAGATAATGGCGCAGACAAGCTTCCAGATATGCGCCGGTGGCTAATGGACGGCGTGGCTCCAGCCGTGCAGTACGATCATCGGCCTGGTAAATGGATTGCTGATGTGACTGGTAACCCCTCTGATGTCCTGTCTTTGCATCTGGTTGGAGACACGCTGTCTGACACTATGGATCCAGTTGGACGGCAGGTATTGCCTGACTTGGCGTGCGGTCAAATGGCGGGGGAATACTTCCCATTCGGGTTTGGCCCTGGTGAATTACCGGACGACCAACGGCAAGATGACCTGAGGAGCACTTGTTTTGACGGTGAGAGATTAAAAAAGCCGCTGGATCTAGTGGGCGCACCAAAACTGCGGTTGAAGCTCACGTCGGATACTGCCAGAGCGCAGCTTGCCGTTCGGCTATGTGATATTCATCCAAATGGGGAAAGCACCCTCATTTCACATGGATTTCTCAATCTAAGACATCGTAACGGGCATCACGCCAACGTGGATGTGCCGGTCGGGAATGAAATAGAAGTCGAGGTGGCTCTGGACCAATGCGCTTACCGCGTTTCGCCCGGACATAAGCTACGCGTTGCGTTGTCGACAAGCTATTGGCCTTTTGTATGGCCGGAAGCAGAGCTAACCACCTTAGAGCTCTATGAGGGCACTATTGCGCTTCCAGTTCGCGAGCCCTCTGACAAAGACGAATGGACTTTTGATCCGCCAAAGTCTGCTTCTCCAAGGGAAGTGGAGCAGCTTTCCAAAACGCAAGAAAGTAAACGCATAGTGCGAGATGTGGGGCAGCGACGGACCACGCAAGAAATTGAAAGTAATAGCGGTTTTCTTCAGGATTTGAGCACCAACTTGGTGAGCGCTACAAAACATTGGGAAAAATTCGCCATCGTTGATGGCGACCCCACATCGGCAAGCGCGAGCTTTGCTTGGGAGCGCCACATGTCACGCGGTTCGTGGTCGGTGGAAATCAAGGCAGATTTGGAAATGACTGCCGATGCCGACATTTTCTACATCAAATCAAATCTAAGCGCTGAAGAAGGCGACACAGTAGTTTTTCACAAGGCTTGGGACGTTGTCGTTCCGAGAGAATAAAATCGCACAAAAAGGAAGCCCGCTCAAAGGCGGGCTTCCATAGGTTTAGCGAACAACAAATACGGATTGCTTAGCGTGTCGCGAAATTCGCGCCGCATTTGGTCCGATCAGGTAGTCCTTAAGCTGCGATTTATGGGCGCCCACAATGATCGCATCCGCAGAAACTGCCTCGGCCTCTTTGAGAACCAGATCGTAGATCGTGCCTTGATCCACATGCAGGCGCACGTTCGAGACATCCGAAAAGCGTGCCGATGCCCAAGCTTCCAAAGCAACTTTGGCCTCTTGGAGGATCGCCTTGTTGTGGTCCGCGCTAAAGAACGAGCCAACAATCGACATTCCATAATCCGGTACCACATTCATGATATGCAGTTCTGCATCGTCACCGGCTGCCATTGATTTGGCAACCTCAGCGGAGCGTTCGGACCCTTTCAGGTCATTCACGTCCACTGTTAGAAGTAGGGTCTTAAACATATCGTGTCTCCCTAGAATGCAGGCTGCGTGGCACGAGGCCGCTGAATGAGCATCAGACCGGCCAGCAACAGAAGCGCCGGAATAAAGAACAGTTCTTTCGGCATCCGCTCATTTTCGACTTCCACCTGCGAAATCACTACCGGCGTATCACCGTAGTAGTCATACTCCGTGCCCAAAGACCCGAAGTACGGCGTTCCGGGGAAAGGTTCTTCAAGGAGCAGCTTGCCGTCCTCCTCAAACACTGTCAGCCCGTTCTCCATCATCGCTGCATCAGGTTCACCACCTGGATAGACCATGGTGATGGTGGTTGCGCGGTTGTCGCCAGTGTCAAAGTCAGGTCCCTCAACTTTGAACCGGATCAAACTGCCTTCCGGTTGCTCGCCAATAAGCTGCACAGCCTGTGGACCACTGACGCTCTGATACTTCTCAGTCACCAGATCAAGGAAGAAGTCTGGACGGAACAGCATAAACGCGATGAAGAGCAAGGCTGCACTTTCCCAACGTTTCGATTTCGCTATGAAGTAGCCCTGGGTTGCGGCTGCAAATATCAACATCGCGATCAGACTGATGAAAAAAACCAGAACGGCCTTACCCAGTCCTACATCGATCAGCAGAAGGTCGGTGTTGAAGATGAACATGAAAGGCAACAGGGCGGTCCGGATATCATAGGCAAAGCCCTGAATACCGGTCTTTATAGGATCGCCACGCGAGATCGCTGCGGCGGCATAAGCCGCCAAGCCCACAGGGGGCGTGTCGTCCGCAAGAATGCCAAAGTAGAACACAAACATGTGCACCGCAATCAGTGGCACCACGAGGCCCGCTTGTGCCCCAACGCTGACAATTACAGGCGCCATGAGTGAGCTTACCACAATGTAGTTCGCGGTGGTTGGAAGGCCCATGCCCAGGATCAGCGATAGGGTTGCCACCAGCACCAATAGGATAATCAAGTTTCCACCGGAGATGACCTCGATGACCTGACCAATCACTTGGTGCGCACCGGTTAGACTGATGGTGCCGACAATGATACCTGCGGCACCGGTTGCCACACCAATGCCAATCATGTTGCGTGCGCCCATGATCAGGCCTTGGACAAAGTCGGCCCAGCCAGTCGAAAATGCTTTGTTCAGTGCGGTTTCGCCCCGAAAGAAGGCCTTAAACGGGCGATGCGTCAGTGCGACGATTATCATGAAGACCGTGGCCCAGAAAGCGGACAGAGCTGGCGATAAACGATCCAGGTTTTCCGTTTTTACCATCAAGTTCCAAACCAAGATGAAGATTGGAAGAGAATAGTAAGCACCACCCAAAAGTGTGGGAGTCAGCCGCGGGGCTTCAAGTGGGGCATTGGGGTCATCCATGGCGACATCAGGGTATTTCGACGCCAAATACAACAACGCAAAGTACATGACAGCAAGCAAAACAATCGCCGCGTAAATGCTGTCGCCCATCACAGGGTCTAGCAGATTGCGCACACCGATCATAAGGAAGGTGATTGCGGCCAGTCCCAAGAAGCCCGTGAGGAAAAGCACCATAATCATAACTGGACCGATGTGGCGCCCCGCCTTTTTTAGGCCTTTCATTTCCATTTTCAACGCTTCGAGATGCACAATGTACAACAGCGCAATGTAGGAAATGACGGCGGGCAGGAACGCGTGTTTGACGACATCGATGTAGGGAATATTCACGTATTCCACCATCAGGAACGCAGCTGCCCCCATCACGGGCGGGGTCAATTGCCCATTTGTAGAAGAAGCCACTTCAACCGCCCCGGCTTTTTCAGCTGGAAATCCAATGCGCTTCATCAATGGGATTGTAAATGTACCGGTTGTAACTGTGTTGGCGATCGAGCTGCCTGAAATCATGCCCGTCATCATCGAGCTCAGAACTGAAGCTTTTGCAGGTCCGCCGCGCAGGGCGCCAAGCAAAGCGATCGCGACTTTGATGAACCAGTTGCCACCTCCCGCGCGATCAAGCAGTGCGCCAAACAAGACAAACAGGAAGATCATTGACGTCGACACGCCGAGAGCGACGCCGAACACGCCTTCGGTTTGCATCCAGTAGTGCCCAAGTGCCTTGGAAAGTGATGCGCCGCCATAGTTGGTGATGTCGCGTACCCATTCGGAGTTGCCGCCAAAGAAAGCAAACAGAACGAAAGAGCCTGCGATGATCACAAGTGGCAGCCCTAGGGAGCGATAGACGCAGATCATGAGCACGGCCATGCCAATTGCGGACATGGTGATGTCTGTAGTGGTCCAAAGACCTGGGCGATCTGCGATTTCATAACGGAAAACAACGAGATAGAGGCATGCACCAACACCCAGTGCGATCAATGCCCAATCGTAGAGCGGAATGCGGTCGCGCGGAGACGACTTAAACATCGGGAATGCGAGAATGGCCAAAGCAATTGCGAAGGCCAAGTGGATGTATCTTGCCTGTCCTACAATGTTGGCAAAACCGGTAACTCCAGTTGATTGTGCCAGTACTCCAGGAATCTTTGATGCGATATAAAGTTGAAAAAGCGACCAGATGATACAGATCGCAATTATGAGCTGACCTTGAAAACCCTCGGCATTGCGTGCGCCAGTATCGACTTCGGCAACAAGTGCGTCGGCTTTGGCAGTGCCATCATTTTGATGATCTTGAGCCATAATTTTCCCCGTTGAACCCCTTTTGAGAAGCGCCCCGAAATCGACTTCGGGGCGCTTCCAAATACTTACAAGTTAAGGCTGAAATTACTTCAGGCCCAGCTCCATGTAGGCTTTCTCAGCACCTGGGTGCAGAGGTGCGCTCAGACCGTCTTGGACCATTTCAGCTGGGTCCAGATTGGCAAACGCAGGGTGCAATTTGCGGAAATCTTCGACGTTTTCCATCACGGATTTGGCAACTACGTAGACAACTTCTTCAGGCACGGCCGCACTGGTGACGAAGGTGGCTCCAACACCGAAAGTGGTGGTGTCGCCGTCGGTACCTTTGTACATGCCGCCAGGGATGGTAGCCACGCGGTAGAATGGGTTGTCAGCAACCAGTTTTTCGATTTCTGGGCCGGTTACGCTCACCAGGTTTGCGTCACAGGTTGTGGTGGCTTCTTTGATCGCCGCGGCTGGGTGCCCGATGGTGTAGATCATCGCGTCGATGTTGCCATCACACAGCTGCTTCGCCATTTCGGAGCCTTTGTACTCCGTCGCCAGAGCAAAGTCGTCCATGCCGATGCCATATGCGTCCATCACCACTTCCATTGTGGCGCGCTGACCGGAACCCGGGTTGCCGACGTTAACACGCTTGCCTTTGAGGTCCGCGAAGCTGTTCACGCCAGCGTCTGAGCGCGCAATAACTGTAAACGGCTCCGGGTGTACTGAGAACACAGCGCGGATATCAGGGAATGGGTTGTCGGAAAACTTGGAGGTGCCATTATAGGCGTGGTACTGCCAATCAGACTGCGCAACACCAAATTCCAGATCACCAGCTTTGATGGTGTTAATGTTGTAGACAGAACCGCCAGTGGACTCAACAGCGCAGCGAATGCCGTGCTCTTTGCGGCCTTTGTTGACCAAACGGCAGATAGCGCCACCTGTTGGATAGTACACACCGGTCACACCGCCGGTACCGATGGAGATAAACTCCTGTGCTGATACACCTGCGGAAATGCCCATCGAGGCAACAATGGCCGCACCGGCCAGTTTCAGTTTCGAAATCATCTTAGGCTCCCTAGTTGATGATAGTATTGAAATTTCAGTCTTTTTGGCTTTAGTCCACCCAGAAATCGCCTAGGTGTTGATTGTGTCGCTCAACCTCTCGGATGCGCTCGTTAGTACCCTCGCCGGATTGTGCCACTAACATGGCAATCATCGACTCCATTAATGTCAGAGTCGCGGCATAGGACGAGAAGAATTGTGGACTATCTGACGGAACAATAAAGGGAAAAGTTGCGAATTTGATCGCAGGGCAGGCGTGACTGTCGCTAATCACAATGGTTTTTGCCCCGATTTGCTGCGCCGCTTCTATGGCGCGCACTGCGCGCGAGGCATAAGGTGCCTTGGTTACAACAAGTAGAACGTCCTTCCGTCCCATCGCGGCGAGTGATGCACCCAATGACGCACCCATTCGACCGGCCAACGTCCAATTCGTCGAGAAATAATTGGCTAGGTAAGCCATGTACTCCACAATTCCAGTAGATCCGAACGCCCCAAATAGCACAACAGACTCGGCATCTGACAAGGCATGCACAGCTTTTTGTAGTCGGTCATTGTCCAGTGTTTGAACGAGTGTCGTTATGTTTGAGATGCACGCTGTCGCTTGACGGTCGTAAATTGGCGCTTCTTCTGACCCGTCTTGGAGTTTTTGGGCTCGCTGGATGAGTGATTGCGATCGTTCGCCAACAGTCTCCCGGCATAGCTCTCGAAGTTCCTCATAGGAAACAAAGCCCAACACGCGCGCCAACCTAGAAAGCGTGGCGGGCGACACGCCACTGGAGGCGGAGATTGCTCGCAAAGAACGCACCGCAACGTCCATTTCGTTTGCCAGCACGTAATCGGCCGCTGCGCGTAACTTGACGCTCAGGTCGGCATAACTGGCCGTAACCCGTTCTTGAAGACGGTTTGATCTGTTCACGAATCCCTCCACTTGACATAATTTATCCAGATGTTTTAGCTCAGGTCAAGATTCGAAACATTTGTTTCAAAGTGCTCTGGCGAAGCTCAACCTGGAAAGTTTCAACGATGCCCAAAGACAGCATCACTACTCGTCACCGACTTATGGCCTTACCGCCGCTAAAAGTGACCGTCGCCCCCAATGGTGCGCGTAAGATCAAACACGATCACCCTGAGGTGCCGCTCACCATTGAGGAAATCGCAGTTTCCTCCGCGGCGTGTTTTGAGGCAGGTGCGGATGAACTGCATTTGCATGTGCGCAACAAAGAGCAGAAGCATTCGCTGGATCCTGGATTGTATCGGGAAGCGATGGCCGCTGTGACTGAAGCTGCGCCGGGGCTTGAGATACAAATCACCACGGAAGCCGCCGGCATTTACGGCGTTGAAGCTCAGTTCGATACGGTCAAGCAACTTGTACCCGCGGCAGCCAGTGTATCAGTGCGCGAAATGGCCTCTGATGAGAGCGTCGCTCGTAGCTTGTATGGCTTTGCCAATCACGCTGAAGTTCACTTGCAGCACATCCTCTACAACGAAGTGGACATTCATCAATATAGGGTCTGGTTGGCAAACGGTGTCATCGCACCCATGCAGCGAGATGTCCTGTTAGTACTTGGGAGCTACGAGCCACCCAGAGCTGCACAAGCACCAACACTTCCGAGACTCTTGTCTGCGCTAGGTGATGATGTTTCATCATGGACCGTATGTGCCTTTGGAAAAACGGAGCAAGAGATTGTGCGTGAGGTTGTACGCATGAACGGCCACGTTCGGGTCGGATTTGAAAACAACCACCACAAAGAGGACGGCGGGCTGCTAGAAGACAACGCGGAAAGCGTATCTTTGGCGGTGCAGCATGCCGAGCGTCTAGGACGTCCTTTGTTCAAGCAGGAACAACGCTCATGAGCCATGTATTTCCAAGACACTGTCGCAATGAACTTCCGACTGTTATGCGAGGTGAAGGCCCATTTTTGTATGACACAAATGGAAAGGCATATTTTGACGGATCAGGAGGTGCCGCTGTTAGCTGTCTCGGGCACTCCGATCCTGCTGTGCTTGAGGCGATTAAAGCCCAACTTGATGCGACGGCTTTTGCGCATACAGGGTTCTTTACGTCAGAGCCAGCGGAAGAGTTGGCGGACAAACTGATCGCCAATGCGCCCGGAAATCTTGATCGGGTCTATTTGGTGTCTGGCGGCTCCGAGGCCATGGAAAGTGCACTAAAGCTTGCGCGCCAATACATGCTGGAAAAAGGGGAGCCCAAACGCCGGCATGTGATCGCGCGACGCCAGAGTTATCACGGTAATACCCTTGGAGCTTTGGCAACTGGCGGAAACCTGTGGCGGAGGGAGCCGTTCTCACCACTGCTCATGGAAACACATCACATTTCGCCGTGCTACGCCTATCGTGGCCAAGAAGCGGACGAAACGGGCTATGCCTATGGGCAGCGGGTTGCGCGGGAGTTGGAAGACAAAATCCTCGAACTGGGTCCGGAAGAGGTGCTCGCCTTTGTGGCAGAACCTGTTGTGGGCGCAACTTCGGGCGCAGTCCCGCCTGTAGAGGGTTACTTTAAGAAAGTTCGGGAGATTTGTGACAAATACGGTGTCTTGCTCATTCTTGACGAGGTTATGTGTGGCATGGGCCGTACCGGATCTTTGTTTGCCTATGAGCAGGAACAAATAAATCCTGATATCTGCGCCATCGCGAAAGGGTTGGGCGCCGGCTATCAACCGATTGGCGCAATGCTCTGTACCTCGGAAATCTACGACGTGATTAGAGATGGATCTGGATTTTTCCAGCATGGACATACCTACAATGGCCACCCGACCGCAGCAGCAGCGGCACTAGCAGTTGTGAGGCGGTTGATTGATGACGATGTGATGTCCAATGTCGCGCCGTTGGGGGCAAGGTTACAGCAAGAGTTAAGTGACACCTTAGGACAGCACCCACACATAGGTGACATCCGTGGGAGGGGGCTGTTCCTCGGGCTGGAAATTGTCAAAGACCGGGAGACCAAAGAACCGTTTGACCCCGAAATGGCCTTGGCTATGCGGCTCAAGGCGGCGGCGTTTGAAGCGGGACTGATCTGCTATCCCATGGGCGGTACAATTGACGGCAAACGAGGCGCGCACATTCTTCTGGCACCACCCTTCATCATGGAGTCATCTCACATCGATCTCATAGTTGGCACGCTCGCGGCTGCGATTGAAAAGGTCATGCCTTAGAAAGACTCAGGCCCAAAACGGCTTGGCCTTCATCGAGTTTGGGGCCGAAACCCCTAGCAGGTGTAGAATGGAGGGGGCCAGTTGTAACTGAGACAGCACTAAATCCGATGCAGGGCCTTTGGCTTCACCAAAATAGTAGAGCGCGAACTCCTGTTGTAGTGGGTCATGGCCGCCGTGGTGTCCTCTTGCGTCCTGACCGTGATCCGCGGTGACGATCACCTCATACCCCATCTGCCGCCATCGAGGGATGAAGGGTGCCAGCATTTCGTCCATCACAAAACAGGCATGGTCCATTTCGTGGCTGTCGTGCTGAAAGCGGTGCCCCATGCTGTCCAACGTACAGGTGTGCAACATGCCGTAATCGAGCTCGTTCTTGAGGCAGAGATTGGTGAGTGTCGCGAATAGGTCCACGTCGGATGGCGTCATCTGGTTGGCCGCGCCATATCCGGTCATGGTGTGGAACCGTCCGTGATTGATCGAATTGCTGTAGGGCTCATCATACTCAATGTCACGTACATAATCGAACGGGTGACGGTTGAAGAATTCAGACCAGAAGGAATGTGCAACAGCTCCGGTTTTGCCACCTGCTTTGCGAACTTCAGAAAAGATGTCTGGTTGTTTTATTCGGAAGACGTTGCCATTCCCGGTGCAGCCGTGTTCCTGCGGTGTGATGCCCGTGTGGATGGACGCATAACAGCTGGCAGAGATGGACGGCAGCACCGAGGTCATTTTCCACTTCTGAGCTGTGCCGTCCGCAACCCAACCTTCCAGATTACCAAACAGGCGGCTCCAATTGCGCCAGGGTACACCATCCAGAATGATCAGAAGTAGTTTGTTGTCCATACTGGGCTCCTCCCTAATGACCAGATTATGAAACCTGAAAATTGTGTCAGAACGTTCAAGACCGACATTTTAGGGCCCGTTTTGCAGTCCAAGAAAAACGGCGCAGTAACTGGCGCCGCATTTTAGAAGCGAGAGAAAAGGCTTAGTTGCCTGCACTTTCCATCTTTCGGTTTGCAATCACGTCTTCTAGCCAACCCAATTTCATTTCTGGAACGGAACTAAGCAGCAAGTCGGTGTAGTCGTCAAACGGTGGTGATAGCACATCCGTTTTGCCGCCATAACGAACCACTTCACCCTGATACATCACGGCAATGGAGTCTGCGATGGCTTTCACCGTTGCAAGATCGTGGGTGATGAACAGATACGCAACGTCCTCGATCTTTTGAAGGTCTAGGAGCAGCTTGAGAATGCCATCTGCCACCAGTGGATCCAGCGCGCTGGTCACCTCGTCACAGATGATCATCTTTGGCTTTGCCGCCAATGCACGTGCGATACAGACACGTTGTTTCTGCCCACCAGACAGTTCCGCCGGATAGCGATTAATGAAGCATTCGCCCATCTCGATCTCGTCCAGGAGCTCAACAATGCGCTTGCGTTTCTCTGCGCCACGTAAGCCAAAGTAGAACTCTAGTGGCCGACCAATGATCGTGCCGACCGTTTGCCGCGGATTCATTGCAACATCTGCCATCTGGTAGATCATCTGCAACTCGCGCAGGTCCTCTTTTGAGCGGCCGGCCAAATCCTTGCTCAGGTCGCGACCGGCAAAATGGACACTGCCATTGCTTTGCGGCAAAAGACCCGTAATGACCCGCGCCAAGGTGGACTTACCAGACCCGCTCTCACCCACAACCGCTAGGGTTTGTCCCGGGTGCAACTCAACATTGATGTTTTTGAGAACGTCAAAGTTGGTGCCTTTATAGCGGGCGGTGATGTTCTGCACCTTCAGAATTGGCTCCGGCGTTGGTGTCTTTTCTGCGTGCTCAATAGAACGTACAGAAACCAGCGCTTTGGTGTACTCTTCCTGAGGATTGTTGATGATCTGGTCGACAGAGCCGTATTCAACCATGTCGCCCATTTTCAGCACGAGAATGTCGTCACTCACCTGAGCAACAACCGCGAGGTCATGGGTTATATAGAGCGCTGCCACGCCGGTGTCGCGAATTGCCTCTTTGATTGCCATCAACACGTCGATCTGCGTGGTCACGTCCAATGCAGTTGTCGGTTCGTCGAACACAACCAAGTCCGGTTCGGGGCAAAGCGCAAGTGCGGTCATGCAGCGTTGCAACTGTCCTCCGGAAACTTGGTGGGGGTAGCGGTTGCCGATGTTTTCCGGATCAGGAAGACCCAACTTGCGGAACAGTTCTACGGCCCTACGCTCGGCTTCCTTTTTGGAAAACTTGCCTTGCAGGATCGCGGCTTCGGTCACCTGATCCATGATCTTTTTGGCCGGGTTGAAAGACGCCGCAGCAGACTGGCTCACATAGGTTACCTCGCCGCCGCGCAAGGCACGCACGTCGGAGTTTGTAGTCTTCAGGATGTCCCGCCCGTTGACCCAAACTTCGCCGCCGGTGATTTTCACGCCACCACGTCCGTAGGCCATGGAAGCTAGGCCTATAGTGGATTTTCCCGCGCCTGACTCGCCGATGAGGCCGAGCACCTTGCCTTTTTCAACCTCAAAGCTCACGCCATGCACGATCTCGATATCATGCGGTTTTTCTCCAGGGGGGTAAACCGTTGCACCAATCTTGAGGTCTTGGACTTTGAGAAGCTTGTCGCTCATCCGCGGCCTCCTTTCAGCGATGTTGTACGGTTCAGGATCCAGTCAGCGACGAGGTTCACCGAGATTGCCAAAGTTGCGATGGCAACTGCAGGGTAAAGCGCTGCGCCAATGCCGTAGACAATGCCATCCGCGTTTTCTTTCACGATCCCGCCCCAATCCGCTTGAGGTGGCTGAACACCGAGACCGAGGAAAGACAGTGTCGACACAAAAAGAACCATGAAGATGAAGCGTAGGCCCATTTCGGCAATCAGCGGGGAAAGAGCGTTTGGCAAAATTTCCCGGAAGATGATCCAGCCGCGGCCTTCACCGCGCAGTTTCGCAGCCTCAACATAGTCCATGACGTTGATGTCCACGGCTACGGCGCGCGCCAGTCGGTATACGCGCGTACTGTCCAACAGCCCCATAACAATGATCAGTACTGGCACTGTCACCGGCATGACGGACAACACTACCAAAGCGAAGATCAGCGACGGGATGGACATGATCAGGTCCACGAAACGGCTCATGGCCTGATCTGCCCAGCCGCCAAGAACGGCGGCGAGAAAACCAAGGATGGAGCCTGTTGTGAAACTCAGAATGGTTGCCGCTGTGGCGATAAAGATTGTTGTGCGCCCGCCATAGATCATGCGGCTCAGCAAATCGCGGCCAAGATTGTCGGTCCCAAGCAGAAACTCAGAGGAGGGTGGCAGCCACACGTCGCGGCTGACCACTTCAGCCATGCCATAGGGCGCAATCCAAGGCGCAAAGATGGCGACAAAAAAGTACGCGAAGGTGAAGATGAGCCCGATTAGGGCAGCTATGGGTATTCTCATAACGTTCCCCTATTTCGGATGCCGCAAACGCGGGTTGGCGACGATGGACACGATGTCCGCGACCATGTTGAGGCCAATGTAGACTGCGGCAAAGATGAGGCCACAGGCCTGTACAACGGGAATGTCGCGTTTGGACACGTGATCAACGAGGAATTGCCCCATGCCTGGATAGGTAAAGACCACTTCGATCACCACAACACCCACAACGAGATAGGCTAGGTTGAGCATCACAACGTTGACAACAGGTGCGATCGAATTTGGAAACGCATGCTTCCAGATAATGGTGAACATGCGCAGTCCTTTGAGCTCTGCAGTCTCGATGTAGGCCGATTGCATCACGTTTAAGATAGCCGCGCGTGTCATGCGCATCATGTGTGCCAAGACCACCAGCGTTAGCACAGCAATTGGCAGAGAAATGGTGTGCAACTTTTCGCCAAGGCTCATACTGTCGTTGATTGTTGTTACGGATGGTGCCCAGCGCAGGCGCACCGACACGAAGAAAATTGCCACGTAGGCGATTAGGAATTCAGGGACTGAGATAGACGCCAATGTGACGGCAGAGATCAGTTTATCAGGCCAGCGTTCACGATAGCGTACGGCAATCAAACCAAGCAAAATCGCAAGAGGCACAGAGATGATCGCGGCCCAAAAGGCCAAGAATAAGGTGTTACCGAGACGCTTGCTGATCGATTCAGCAATGTCTTTGCCGCTGGTGAGGGAGGTGCCAAGGTCACCTTGAACCAGGCCTCCGAGCCAGGAGAAGTAGCGTTGAATTGGCGGATCGTTCAGTCCGAGGTCTCGACGCATGTTGGCGAGAGCTTCTGGTGTGGCGGATTGGCCTAGGATTTGTTGGGCCACGTCCCCTGGCAAGATGATGGTGCCAGCAAAGATCAAGATCGAGACGAGGAAGAGCAGAAGCAGGCCCAGCGCAATGCGCTGGGCCAAAAGTTTCACAAGGAGCGACATATCAGCCAGTCACCCACATGCGCTGAGCTGCATAACCGTTCATCAGGGAGAAGCCTGCAACGCCTTCAACCCAGCCACCGAGCTTATCGGTGTAAGCGTCCACGAAGTCGTTGAACATTGGACAGATCAGACCGCCTTCATTGCGCACCATCATGCCCATGTCGGCATACATTGACTTGCGCTTGTCCTGATCTAGCTCGGCCCGCGCAGCAATGAGCAGCTTGTCGAAGCTCTCGCTCTTGTAACGAGTGTCGTTCCAGTCGGCTGTCGACAAATATGCGGTCGTGAACATTTGATCTTGCGTGGACCGTCCACCCCAATAGCTGGTGCAGAATGGTTTGTTGTTCCAAACCTCAGACCAGTAACCATCGTTCGGCTCTCGCTTGATTTCCAGTTCGATACCCGCAGCTTTAAGGGACTGTTGGAACAGTGCTGCAGCGTCCGGCGCCCCTGGGAAGGAATTGTCGGAAGTTCTCAGGAGCACAGGGCCTTCGTGACCAGACTTCTTAAAGTACTCGGCCGCTTTATCTGGGTCGTATTCCCGCTGTTCCATTTCCGTATACATCGGATAGGCCGCGTTGATTGGGGAATCGTTGCCTACAGACCCATAGCCAAACAGAATCTTGTCGACCATTTCCTGACGGTTGATGCCGTACTTCAGCGCCATCATCAGATCAGGGTTGTCAAACGGCGCGGTGTTCACGTGGGCAATGAACACGTAGTGGCCCGGACCTGCGGTAGAGGCAACGGTGATACCAGGAGCGCGAGAAACGAGGCCGGCAGTGCGCGGTGGAACGCGATCAATGATGTCTACTTGACCGGATTGCAAGGCTGCAACGCGTGCGGTGTTGTCATTGATAACCAGCATTTCGATGGTTTCGGCGTGGCCGATGTCACCCCAATAATTCGGGTTTTTCTCAGCCACAAAGCGTACGCCCATATCAACTTCTTTCATGATATAGGGGCCGGTGCCGATCGCGGCGTCGGGGGCATCTTTACCACCGTTCGGCTGTACGATCAGATGGTAGTCGCTCATCAAATAAGGCAGGTCAGCATTGCCGTTATTGAGTTCAACAATCACGTTACGTCCGTTTGTGCTGACATTTTTGATATCACGCAGCAGACCAAGGGCACCGGACTTTGATTCTTCGCCCGAATGGCGGTCCAGCATGGCAGCTGCGTCAGCCGCTGTCACTTCTTGGCCATTGGAGAAGGTGATGCCTTTGCGAATAGTAAAGGTCCAAGTTTTTGCATCTGCGGAGGCTTCGAAGCTCTCAGCAACTTTTCCTTGAAGTCCGCCGTCATCGGTCAGTTCTACCAGCGGCTCACCCCACATGCGGATCAGGTTAACGGCAGTGGTGTTAGTCGCGAGTGCAGGGTCGAGACTGTCAGTGGTTGAACCACCTTGCAGGCCAATGCGCAAAGTGCCGCCCTTTTGCGGACCTTCTGCATGAACCGCACCAGCCAACATTGTGTTGGCTGCGGCCGCTGTGACGCCGAGCGCACCTGCGCGGCCGAGGAACTTACGGCGTGAGATTGTGCCTAAAGCAGCCTGACGGCTTAGGAACTTAAGCTCTTCATTCATTTGGAAACTCCCATGTTGAATCTTTTGTTTTTTCTTATGCTGCGGCCCGCCCGTCGCACAAATCAAGAAAAATGTGCCAAAGCGCGCAAAGTTTTCGTCGACTCTGCGCGCGCAACAGGTTGTCGCAGTGGTGCCTTCAGGAAACCGTCATATCATGGTTCAAAACCGACATATATGACGTATTTGGACTTTCGTGAAATTATCGGCAGGGGGTCTGATTTTCTCGTTATGAGGGAGATGCCAGATAGGGAAATGCCCTTTTGGTATGCCGGGAGGGAATTGACCTTACGGCAGCTTTTGGCGGCATTAATGAAAGTTCCTCAGAATACTCACGTTTCTGTGCGGGAGCTCACTGATTACTCTGCGGCAAGTTTTTGGGTTGACTCTGCTAAGAGAGCAGCCAATTCAGGACGGCAAGATCCACAGTTTGTTCCGGCGGACAAGGCTGCTCCGATTTGCTCTACTGAGATCAGATTTTGCTGCTCGATTGCTGACAAAATGGTATTCACGCCCACGTTGAAACAAGCACAAATAGTCGGGCCTGGATCCACATGCGCAGCGCCTGGTCGCCCCGCCAAAACATGAGAGCCATTTTTTCTCAGAAACGCCGCTGCAAAGCTGCGCGACACCTGAACAGGTACTTGATCCACAAACAAAGCACCGACGAGTTTATTGTCTTTTTGAAAGGCTATGCGAGCGCGTCCTTGGAGAGCATCGATCACGCTGGTGGCTTCAAGCTCGTTCGAATGAAACAGGTCGCGGGCAAACTCAGTCCAGTCGTTTGGAATTTCGTCGTCGGCAAGTTCGACCTGCCAGCCTGTGTCGACTTTGGCTTTGGCCCAATATTTGGTCGTCGGGTTTAAGTCGCTGACGCTCACGGCATAGCCGTACCATTTCGCGCGGTATTTGGAGAGGCTAACGTCAGCAGATTTACTGTCTGGCTGACCGGACACGGGATCAACAATAGGAGGCACCAAATCTGAGACAATTGGCTGGGAAGCAACTTCGCCGGTCCAGTGTATTGGGGCAAACACACTGCCGGGGGGTACACGATCAGTTACCAACGCCCGCAGGATAGCGCCCCCAAGGCCATTGCGAACCTCAATCAAGTCCGCATCCATTATCCCATGGTTGTCCGCGTCGGAAGGGTGAATTTCTAAGAATGGCTCGCCGTAGTGTTGATTCAATCGAGATGCACGCGCGGTTCGTGTCATCGTGTGCCAATGGTCACGTATGCGGCCTGTATTGAGGCGAAATGGCAGGTTATCGTCCTTTTGCACCCGCACCGGTTGTTTGGCCGCTACAAAATTGGCGCGGCTTTCATCGGTAAAAAACTGACCGTTTGCAAAAAACCTTGGCCCTTTGCTCTCTCCTTGATCGGCTATCGGCCATTTGGTTGGCGTCAAAGTCTCGTACGCTTGGTCTGTGAGTTGCGCCAACCCTGAAATGTCAAAGTCCTTCCCGAGGTTCGCGGCGTGACCGGACAAATCTGCATGCTCACGGAAAATTTCAGCCGGACTTGAATAGTTGAACCCTGTCGAGAACCCCATACGCCGAGCAACATCGCATATGATATCCCAGTCGTGCCGCGCATTGCCCGGTGGCGGCAGTAATGCCCTTTGGCGGCTTATGGTACGGTCAGAGTTAGTAACAGTCCCATGTTTTTCGCCCCAACCCGTAGCTGGCAAAACGACGTCGGCGAGTTTTGCGGTGTCTGTGCTGGCAAACATGTCCGAGACAACCACGAAGTTGCAGTTTGCAATAGCTGCGCGAACCTTGCTGGCATTGGGCATGCTCACGGCTGGGTTTGTGCACATCACCCACAAAGCTCTGATTTGGCCAGCATCGATCGCTTCAAACATATCGACAGCCTTGAGGCCATGCCGGGTTGGAATCGTTGGCGATTGCCAGAACTTTTGGACTGTGTCCCGGTGTGTCGGATTCTCGATGTCCAGGTGACATGCAAGCATGTTGGCAAGGCCGCCAACTTCGCGCCCTCCCATCGCGTTGGGTTGCCCCGTCACCGAAAACGGCCCGCTTCCAGGTTTCCCGATCCGCCCTGTGGCCAGATGGCAATTGATAATGGCGTTTACCTTGTCAGTACCGTGGTCTGATTGATTAACGCCCTGTGAAAATACCGTGACGGTTTTTTCTGTTCGCAGCCAAAGTTTCAGAAATGTCGCCAGCTGCTCTGTCGCCAGACCAGTTACGGAGATATCGGTCGCACTTGCAGTATCCAGTGCCTCGGTGAAGCCACCCGTATGTCTCGCGACGAAGTCTGCGTCTAGAGCACCTTGTGCGTGAGTTTGCGAGAACAAGTAATTGAACAGCGCGACATCCGTGCCAGGTTCAATTGCTAGGTGCATGTCCGCAATATCGCAGGTGGCTGTTCGCCGAGGATCGATCACTACTAATTTCATGGCGGGTCGCTCCGCCTTAGCGGCGGCGATACGCTGGTAAAGCACTGGGTGGCACCAAGCTAAATTGGATCCTGTGATGACAACAAGGTCCGCCAACTCCAAATCTTCGTAGGTGCCTGGCACTGTATCTGTGCCAAAGGCACGCTTATGGCCAGCAACTGTAGAGGCCATGCAAAGGCGGGAATTGGTGTCGATGTTGGCGGAGCCGATGTAGCCTTTCATCAGCTTATTGGCGACGTAATAGTCTTCGGTCAGAAGCTGTCCAGAAACATAAAACGCCACGCTGTCGGGCCCATGCTCTGCAATCGTGGTGCGAAACTTATCGGCCACCAGATCGAGCGCGTCGTCCCAAGTTGCGGAACGATTGTCGATCTGCGGCGTCAGGAGACGACCGTTCGGGGCGACGGTTTCTCCGAGCGCCGACCCTTTGGAACACAGGCGGCCAAAGTTCGCCGGATGATCTGGATCGCCTTTGACCGTAAGGCCACCTGCACCATCCGGCGTCGCCAACACGCCGCAACCGGTGCCACAATACGGACAAGTGGTGCAGATGGGCTTAGTCATTCTGCCGCCACCGATTGGCTCACGGCAGTCGCCGAAATCAGAATGCGATCGTCTTCGCATTTGATATCATAGGTTTCAACTTTGCCTTCGTCCGCGCCCTGAGCTTCGCCAGTGGCCAAGTCAAAGACCCAGTTGTACATTGGATCCGTGACTTTCTCGTCGTGTTGGATGCCATTGGACAGTGGCCCAGCTTTGCCCGGCAGATATTCATCCAACGCGTAAACATTACCTGTGGCCGTCCGAAAAATTGCAATATCGCCGCGATGCGTGCGCACTAGCCGTGCGCCGCGCAAAGGGATTTCGTTGATACTGCCAATATCGATGAAATCGGTCATTCTGCGGCCACCTTCGTAAAGTCTGCAATCGGCGCAAATTCGTGGGCGTCTTTGCCCTGTTTTGCGCGTTCGGCCCATGGGTCGATCTGGTAGAATTTTTGGGAATAGTGGAACCGTTCAGCCAGCGCCTTGCGATTTTCCAGATCATCGACAACCTGTTCTTTGACCCAATCAAGGCCTACTTTGGCAATCCACTTGTACGGGCGATGTAGGTACTGCGCCCCTTCACGATAGAGTTGATAGAAGGCACAGGACACTTCGATGGCCTCTTCTTCGGTCGCAACTTGCACCAGAAGATCGGTTTCCCGGAGGTCCAGACCCGCCGCGCCGCCGACGAGGATTTGGTAGCCACTGTCGACACAAATGATGCCCAGATCCTTACAGGTGGCTTCTGCGCAGTTGCGCGGACAGCCACTGACAGCCAGCTTGAACTTATGCGGTGACCAGGCGCCCCACATCGCCTCTTCGATCTTGATGCCAAGACCGGTGCTGTCCTGCGTGCCAAAGCGGCAATGCTCGGATCCAACACAAGTTTTCACCGTGCGCAGACCTTTTGCATAGGCCTGACCAGACATCATGCCAGCTTTGCCGAGATCATACCAAATGGCGGGCAGATCTTCCTTTTTGACACCCAGCAAATCGATACGTTGACCGCCAGTGACTTTCACAGTCGGCACATCAAACTTGTCGGCGGCATCGGCAATGGCGCGCAGCTCGTCCGGGGTTGTGATCCCGCCCAGCATGCGCGGCACAACCGAATAAGTGCCATCTTTCTGAATGTTGGCGTGCACACGTTCGTTGATAAAGCGGCTTTTGCCATCGTCCTCATATTCACCAGGCCAAGCCGCAACCATGTAATAGTTCAGCGCCGGGCGACAGACATGACAGCCACAGGTGGTCTTCCAATCCAACTCCTGCATGGCTTGCGGGATGGACTTGAGTTCCTTGGCAACAATCAGTTTGCGCACATCGTCATGCGACAGGTCGGTACACTTACAAACGACTTCCTTCTCAGGCATTTTGAAGTCGTCACCCAGCGTGACTCCCAACAAATCGCCAACAAGGCCAAGACAGCTGCCACAAGACGAACCCGCTTTGGAGATGGCTTTTACATCGTCCAGCGAATGTGCGCCGTCGTTGATGGCGGCGACGATTTGAGCTTTGGAAATGCCGTTACAGCCACAGATTTCGGTATCATCCGGTAAGGCTGCAACGGCTGCCATAGGGTCCAGGGGGGACCCTCCTTGAAAAGCAGGACCAAAGATGAGCGTATCGCGCATCTCAGAGATGTCCTCTTTGTCTTTGATTAGGCCAAAGAACCAGTTGCCATCGGCAGTATCGCCGTACATGACGGCCCCGACGATGCGGTTGTCTTCGATAACCAAGCGCTTGTAGACGCCGCGGGCCGGGTCGCGGTATACAATGTCTTCGCGACCGTCTGCTTCGGCAAAGTCGCCCGCGGAGAAAAGGTCACAACCGGTGACTTTCAGCTTGGTGGCTACCTCTTTGTTCACGAAAGCAGCGTCCACGCCAACCAGCGTTTTGGCGAGCACCTTGGCTTGGTCATAAATTGGCGCGACCAGACCAAAGACATCTCCATTGTGTTCCACGCATTCTCCAAGCGAGAGGATGTTGGGGTCAGATGTGACCATCTGATCGTCCACATGGATACCACGACCTGTTGCCAGACCTGCCTCTGCGGCAAGCACAATAGATGGGCGGATGCCAACCGCCATTACTAAGAGATCACATGGCAGCTCGGTACCGTCATCCAGCAGGAGCGCTTTGACTTTGCCGTTTTCACCGAGGATTTCTTTGGAATTGGCGGAGCATTTGACAGTGATGCCCTTGTCCAACAATGCTTTACGCAAAAGGTAGCCCGCCGCTTCGTCCAGCTGGCGCTCCATCAAGTGCCCCATGATGTGCACCACTGTCACGCCCACACCGCGCAGGGCGAGGCCAGCAGCCGCCTCAAGGCCAAGAAGGCCGCCCCCAATCACGACGGCTTTCGCATTTGGTACTTCCCCAAGTGAGATCATGGCGTTGGTGTCTTCGAGATCGCGATAAGCAATCACACCGTCCAGATCGTGACCAGGAAGCGGGATGATAAACGGGTTGGAGCCGGTGGCGATAATAAGCTTGTCATAGGACAAGACTTCGCCAATGTCGGACGTAACCGTTTGAGCGATACGGTCGATTTTAGCGACCTTTTCTCCAAAGCGAGTGGTCACGCCGTTTTCTTCGTACCACTCGGCTGTGTGGGTCACGATCTCGTCAAAAGACTTATCGCCTGACAGCACGGGAGAGAGCATGATCCTGTTGTATGTGCCGCGTGGTTCCGCGTTGAACAGGGTGACGTCGTAAGCGTCCGGGGCGGCCTCAAAGAGATGTTCGAGCGCACGGCCCGCTGCCATCCCGGCCCCAATGATGATAAGTTTCTGTGTCATGTCTTACTCCGCAGCAATGGCTTTGGCGGGTTTCGGCTTCGGTTTGGCGCCGTTCTCATATTCTTCGAGGAAATCCAGAACATCTTGGCGATAGCGGTAATAGTCAGGGTGCTCGAGCAGGGCTTTGCGGGTGCGCGGCCGAGGCAGATCTACGTCCACGATCTTGCCGATGGTCGCCTGCGGGCCGTTGGTCATCATGACCACGCGGTCCGCTAAAAGGATCGCTTCGTCCACGTCGTGGGTCACACAGATCGCGGTTACTTTGGTGCGGTCCCAGACTTCCATGAGCACCTCTTGCAACTCCCAGCGGGTCAGGCTGTCGAGCATGCCAAGGGGTTCATCCAAAAGAAGTAGTTTCGGAGACAGAGCAAAGGCGCGGGCGATGCCGACACGCTGTTTCATGCCGTTGGACATGGAGTGCGCAGGGCGGTCCATGGCGTCGGCAAGGCCAACACGCTCCAGGTAGTATTCAACAACGTCCTGACGTTCGTATTGGCTGGCTTTCGGATAAACCTTGTCCACGCCAATCGCCACGTTTTCCTTGGCCGACAACCATGGGAATAGGTTGGGTGACTGGAACACCACAGCACGTTCAGGATCGGCGCCTTCGACGTGGCGACCATCAAGACGGATACCACCTTTGGAGATCGGGTTTAGGCCTGCCGCCATGGTCAAAACAGTGGACTTCCCACAACCCGAGTGACCGATGAGCGAGATGAACTCGCCGCGCTGTACTTTGAGGTCGAAATCCTCAACCACGGTCAGCGGACCTTTGGGAGTTGGGTAGATCTTGTGCAGTTGCGAGAAGTCCAAGAAATTATGGTCGATCATGCCCTTCTGAGCATCTTTGACCGCAGCGGGTACTCCGTGGATTGGGGTCACGTCAGGCAGTACCTTGGTGCCCTCCGATTTCGCGGCAATCCCTACATCCATCAGATACTTAGTGACTTCGGCGCGTAGTTTCTTGAAACCTTCATGGTGGTTCATTTCCATGCGATCTCGACGACGCGGGATTTTGACTTTGAACTCTTGCCCCAGAGAGCCATCAGGGTTCAGTGCAATGATACGGTCAGCGAGGATGATCGCTTCGTCCACGTCGTTGGTGATCAGAACGCAGGTCTTTTTCTCTGCGTCCCAGATCGCTTCGATTTCATCCGCAAGGTTGGCGCGGGTCAGTGCGTCCAGTGCGCTAAGCGGTTCATCAAGAAGGAGAACTTCCGGGTTCATCGCCAAGGCGCGCGCCACGTTCACACGTTGGCGCATGCCACCGGACAGTTCCGCGGGACGGCGCGTAGCAGCGTGGGAGAGACCGACCATTTTGATGTAGTGGTCAACGCGTTCTTCTTTTTCGGCCTTGGGCATGTTGGGAAAAACGCTGTCGAGCGCGAGGCGCACGTTGCCATTAACCGTCAGCCAAGGCATCAGCGAGTAGCTTTGGAAAATCACGCCGCGCTCTGGACCCGGTTGGGTTATGGTTGCGCCTTTGAAGGTCACGCTGCCAGAGGTGGGCATTTCGAGGCCCGCCATCAGGTTGATCAGCGTGGTTTTCCCGGAGCCGGAGAAGCCTAAGAGAACGAGGAACTCGCCCTCCTGCACTTCGAGATTGATGTTTTTTAGAACGTCAGTCTTGGCGGTTCCTTCACCTAAGCTCTTGGAGACATTGTCAAATTTCAGAACACTCATGGCGATCACAGGTTGGATGTAAAGGTGAAGAGCGACTGGATCGCGTACATCAGACGGTCCAGCAGGAAGCCGATGATGCCGATGGTGAAGACCGCGACCATGATCTTGGCGAGCGAGCCGGAAGAGCCGTTTTGGAACTCGTCCCAGACAAATTTGCCAAGGCCCGGGTTCTGCGCCAGCATTTCGGCGGCGATCAAAACCATCCAGCCCACACCGAGGCTCAAGCGCAGGCCGGTGAAGATCAGGGGCAGGGCAGAGGGCAGCACCAGCTTAGTGATTTTGGTCCATGTGTTCATCTTCAGGACCTTGGAGACGTTCACCAGATCCTTGTCGATGGAGGCCACACCCAATGCGGTGTTGATCAGAGCTGGCCAGAGAGAACAAAGGGTTACGGTGATCGCGGAGGTCAGGAAACTCTTGGAGAACAGGCCATCATCTACGGTGTAGGTGGCGGACACCACCATAGTCACGATCGGGAGCCAGGCCAGTGGGGAGACCGGTTTGAAGATTTGGATCAGCGGGTTTACGGCGGCGTTGGCGTATGGAGACAGACCCGCCATGATCCCAATGGGCACGGCGATCACGGTGCCAATCAGGAAGCCGAAGAACACGGTTTTGATCGAAGTCCAGATTTGCTCGTAGTAGCTGGGGCTGCCTGTGTATTTGATATCTTTGACTTTTTCCGGCTGGCCGTTGGCGATGAATTTAGCGTTGCGCGCTTCAACACGTTCATTGAACTTCGCTTCTTTGGCGGCCTTGGCTTGGGCGTCTTCGTGCAGGAGCACGGCTTCGGTCCAGACCTCTTTGGGGCCGGGAACAGCGCCAAGGGAGGTTTGCACCTTGGGTGCGAGGCTGCCCCAGAGCATCAGGAAGATGGCAATGGCCAAGAGCGGGACGCCCAAAAGTCGCCAGATTTCAGCAGCTTGCGCTTTTGGGTTGTCGCCAGCGGCGGCTTTGAGGATGGGGGTGATGAAGCTGAGACCGAGGACCTGAAACCAAGTGTCGGCCTTGTTGATGCGGGTGAAGAGACGGGCGCGGCGGGCTTCGCGCTCTTCATCTGCGATGTTTTGTGGGTCGATTGTGGTCATTGGCGTGTCCGTGGCTCTAAGCGCTGTTGCGGTATTGGTTAATGCCGGGGAGCGGCTGATTTTAACGTCGGTATTACGTCGGTATCGCGGCTGTTTCGCGGAGGTGGGGTTTGGCGGGACGGGCGAGAGTTAACCGCCCGTCCGTTGCGTCGCGGGAAAAGGGGGAGCCGTCCTTCCCGCGACAAGGCGCGTTACCCTTGCACCTCGGTGCCCACGACGCGCTGGTCACCCTTCAGGCCGATTGGCAGGCTGTCGAGGTAGGCGTTTGGTGTGCGGCCGTCGTAGGCGATGCCGTCGATGATGTCCTCGGATGGGGTCGGCGCCTTGTAGCCGTCGCTGTCCCATGGGAAGTCAGATTCGTTGGCGAGACCTTCGTCCACCAGCAGGCGCGCGGCTTCGCGGTAGATTGCAGGCTTGTAGACAGACTTCGCGACTTCGTCATACCAGCTGTCAGGCTTCGCTTCGGCGATCTGGCCCCAGCGGCGCATCTGGGTCAGGTACCAGACGGCGTCGGAGTAGAATGGGTAGGTCGCGTTGTAGCGGAAGAATACGTTGAAGTCTGGCACTTCACGCTTGTCGCCCTTTTCGTATTCGAAAGTACCGGTCATGGAGTTGGCGATCACGTCGTAGTCCGCGCCGACATATTCCGGTTGGCTCAGAATGCGCACGGCTTCTTCGCGGTTGGCGTTGTCGTTTTCATCCAGCCACATCGCTGCGCGGATCAGCGCCTTGGTCACGGCCAGCGTGGTGTTTGGGTACTTCTCGGCAAACTCGGCGTTCAAGCCGAAGACCTTCTCTGGGTTGTTCTTCCAGAGTTCGTAATCAGTGATCACAGGAACACCGATGCCTTTGAACACGGCCTGCTGGTTCCAAGGCTCACCCACGCAGTAGCCGTAGATGGTGCCGGCTTCCATGGTGGCTGGCATCTGTGGTGGCGGGGTCACGGACAGCAGTACATCCGCGCCAATTTGACCGGTGATGTTTTCTGGGGAGTAATACCCTGGTTCCAGACCACCAGCGGCGAGCCAATAGCGCAGTTCATAGTTGTGGGTGGAGACCGGGAAGACCATGCCCATGTTGAACGGCTTGCCTTCGGAGGTGTATTTCTCAACAACCGGCTTCAGCGCGGAGGCGGAGATTGGGTGCTGTGGACGGCCATCGTCCATCAGTGGCACGTGTGGCTTCATTTCTTCCCAGATCTGATTGGACACGGTGATGCCGTTGCCGTTCAGGTCCATGGAGAACGGTGTGATGATGTGCGCCTCAGTGCCGTAACCGATGGTGGCGGCGAGTGGCTGACCTGCCAGCATATGAGCGCCGTCCAATTGTCCGTCGATCACGCCATCCAGCAGCACTTTCCAGTTGGCTTGCGCTTCGAGGGTCACAAACAGACCTTCGTCGTCGAAGTAGCCCTGCTCATAGGCCACAGCGAGCGGCGCCATGTCGGTCAGTTTGATGAAGCCAAAGGTCAGCTCATCTTTTTCGAGTTCCAGTTCTGCCAAGGCCGGAGACACGAGCACGGTCGTGGCGGCCAGGATTGAAGCAATGCGTTTCATGTTACTGTCCTTCATGTTGTGCCCTGTGGATGGAGGAGAGGGCGAAAAACGAAAAAAGCCGCACGACCAGCGCCGATGGAGGAATTTCGGCGGGTCGAGCGGCTTTGCTCAGATAGGTGCCCGATCATTCGGGGCGATTTGCGTAGCGTCTTTGCTGCGCGTTGAGGCCATTAGGCGCGCAGGGAGGCGCGGTCTCAAGGTCGAAGGGGTGATTTTGCTGCGATGCAGCGGTTGATCTCTGCATTTGCACAAAAAGTCAGCATTCTGGATGGCGTGGGTCGAAAACTTGGTCATCAAAGAAGCGATCTGGGCCGAGAATCAGGGTGCCGGAATCCGTAGCTGCCGTTGTCGGGGAGCCCAGCGCGCCCTCGAGTTTCTCAGACGCAGCAGGCAGGTCCGCGCCCAGTGGGCCGAGGTGACGGCGGTAAAGGTCAGATCGGAACACTGCGGCAGCCTTTGCGGCAGACTGCGCCCGATCCAAGCCAAAGCGGGCCGCCATGCGTGCGCCGATCCACGCGCCCTGACTTTTCCAGGGGAAAGTGGCCGCGCCGTCAAAGAACTCCATCATGCGTGGCACGGTGCGAGATTTTCCGCGCGCGTTGATCAGCAGATTGCCAGTTAGGGCGCGCTCGGTGATTTCGGTGGAGACGCCGAGGTATTCCGGCCAGCTCAGAATTTCGGAAGCGGTGGCGCGTTTGTCTTCGCGCCCCAGCCAGCGACCGGCTTTCCAGACGGCTCGCATCAGGCGGCCAGTGAGGTCATCTTCCGACGCGGCCCAGTCGCGGCGCACGGCCAGGACTTTTTCGGGCGCAAACTGCCAGATGGCGGCTCCGGGCAGCAGCAATGTACCGCCGCCCTGTTCTACGGTGATGGAGCCCCATGGCTCGCCGACGCAGAAGGCATCCACTTCGCCCACGGCGATGGCATCCGCCATCAGAAGTGGCGGTATGGTGCGTAGGTCAAGCGATTTTGCAACGTTGAGGCCAGAGGCCGAGAGCCAGTAGTGCAGCAGTTCGGCATGCATGGAGAATGGGAAAGGAACACCGATCCGCAGTGGCTTGTTGAGCGCGGCGAGAGCTTTGCCTGCCGCTTGCGCGTCGAGGAAATCCGGCATGGGGTCGTGTGCGGCGATCTCATCTGCCAAAGCGTTTGAAACGCCGATTACATTACCATTTACGGACAAAACACTGAGGGCATCGAGTTGCGTGGGCAGGCCGCCCAGCCCGAGAGCCATAGCGACTGGCACCGGGGATAGCATGTGGGCCGCTTCGATTTGGCCCAAGATCAGGCGGTCCCGCAGGGTCGACCAACTGGGGGCGCTTTGCAGGTTCAGTGCGAGGCCTTCCTCTTCGGCAAAGCCAAGTTCGCGGGCTATGATCAGCGGGGCGGCGTCCACCAGCGGCATGAAGCCCACGGAGAGTGGCAGAGTTCTCATGACAGCAGCTCCGAAGCGGTGACCAATGCCTGCGCGACGTCGGCGATCTTTTTGTTTTGGCTCATCGCGGTTTTGCGGATGAGGGCATAGGCTTCGTCCTCAGACATGTTGCGGGCCCGCATGAGGATGCCCTTGGCGCGGTCGATGATCTTGCGTTCCTCAAGCGCGCGTTTGCTGGCCTCAAGCTCCGAGCGCATGCGGGAGAACATGTGGAAACGGGCGATGGCGGCATCCAGCACAGGTTTGATGCGGTCCGGGTGCATGCCGTCAACGACATAGGCGGACACGCCGGCTTCGATCGCCGCCTTTGTGAGGCCGTCGTCAGAGCGGTCCACAAACATGGCGACAGGTCGTTCGAGTGGGGAAGAGGCCAGCGTGAGCGCGTCGATGGCATCGCGGCTGGGATTGGCGACGTCAACCAGCACGAGGTCCGGGTTGAGTTCGGCAACGGAACGGGCGAGGCCTGTGGATTCCGACAGCACACGAATGTGGTGGTCGCCCGTTGCGATCAAGCTGTCGATGATGGCATCGGCGCGGGTCTTGTCGGGTTCGACAATCAGGATGGTGAGCTTGGCGGTCACGGCTCTTTGGGCTCCGCTGGCTGGTAACGCGCCAAGCTAGCGCTGCGCTGCGGCGAGGGGCTAGAGAGAGGGGGGATGGATGCCGTGGGGCAACCGCCCAAAGTGCTGAAACTTTGGGCGGTTGCGGTTGCAGTGCTTGATTGTGAAGCGATTTAGATACAGCGCCCGCCGTCGACTTCCATCAGGGTGCCGGTGATCATGCTGGCTTCATCAGAGCAGAGGAAGGCAGCGGCGTTGCCCATGTCTTCGGGCTGGGAGAAGCGGCCCAACGGGATGGTTGACAGAAACTTGGCGCGGACTTCCGGGGTGTCTTCGCCCATGAAGGAGGCCAGGAGCGGGGTTTCTCCAGCAACCGGATTGATGGCATTGACGCGAATGCCGTGGGGTGCAAGTTCCACCGCCATGGCTTTGGTTGCAGTGTTCACCCAGCCTTTGGAGGCGTTGTACCAGTTCAGGTTGGGACGCGGAGAAAGGCCTGCGGTGGAGGAGACGTTGAGGATGGCGCCGGTTTGGCGGGACTTCATGTGCGGTACGAGAGCCTGCGCAATCAGGTAGATCGATTTGCAGTTCACCGCAAAGACGCGGTCAAAATCGCTCTCGGTGACGGTTTCCATTGGCGCGGGCAGGTGGGTGACACCGGCGTTATTCACAATGATGTCGATGTGACCCCAAGAGGAGAGCGCAGTGTCGATCATTGACTGCACGCTGTCGCTATCCGCGACGTCGACGGTGCAGGGGATGGCATTCTCATGTTCGGCGGCTTTGGTGGTGGCTATATCGCCGTTGATGTCGGCGACGAGCACTTTGGCGCCCTCGGTGAGGAATTTGTCGACGATACCCGCGCCGAAGCCCTGAGCGCCGCCGGTGATGATGGCTGTTTTGTTTTGAAGACGCATTGCGATGGTCCTTATTTGCGCCCGCGGAAGCCTCCGGCGGGGATATTTGTAGACAGTGAATGTTAGCCGTGCAGGGCGGCGACGGTTTTGAGTTGGCTAAAGTGGAACAGGGCCTCAAAACCCTTTTCGCGGCCGTGACCTGAGTAGCCGGTGCCGCCGAAGGGCAGTTCTACACCGCCGCCAGCGCCGTAGTTGTTGAGGAATACCTGCCCCGCCTTCAGGGATTTGGCGAGGCGCATTTGGCGCGCGCCGTTTTGGGACCAGACGGAGGCGACAAGGCCGTATTTGGTGCCGTTGGCGATGGCGAGCGCTTCTTCCTCGTCGTCAAACGGGATCAATGCCTGAACCGGGCCGAAGACTTCATCCTGGGCCAGCGTATGGTCTGATGAGACGTCTGCAAACAGGGTTGGTGCAACATAATGGCCCGGGGCGTCAGTGACGATCTGGCCCTGGGCGGCGATGTGCAGGTCTGCGCCTTTGGCGAGGAAGCCGGAGACGATTTCTTTTTGACGGCCAGAGATCAGCGGGCCGAGGTTGGCGTCCTCGAGCGCAGGGGCGACGCGCATCTCGGCGTAGGCGGCGGCCATACGGCTGGTGACTTCGTCATAGACCGAACGCTCCACGAGGATGCGCGAGGAGGCGGAGCAAGTTTGCCCAGCGTTCTGAATGCCTGCGTTGACCAAGAATGGCAGCGCGGCGTCGAGGTCAGCATCCGCGAACACAAGTTGCGGGCTTTTGCCGCCCAGTTCCAGCGTGACGGGTACCACGTTTTGCGCGGCGGCGGTTTGCACAAGGCGTCCGGTGTTGACCGAGCCGGTGAAGGAGATGTGTTGGATGTCCGAGTGGCCTGCAAGGGCGGCGCCGGCCTCGGCACCAAGGCCGGGCACCACGTTGAGGGCACCGGCGGGCAGGCCGGCCTGTTGGGCAAGTTCGGCAAAGGCCAGCGCGGTAAGGCAGGCTTCTTCCGCCGGTTTCAGGACACAGGCGTTGCCCATGGCAAGCGCCGCGCCGACGGAACGGCCAATGATCTGCATGGGATAGTTCCACGGCATGATATGGCCGTTCACGCCAAAGGGCTCGCGCAGGGTGTAGACGGTGTAGCCATCCATATAGGGAATGGTTTCACCATGCACTTTGTCGGCAGCGCCGCCGTAGAATTCCATGTAGCGGGCCAGCGCGATCACGTCGTTGCGGGCCTGGGTCAGGGGTTTGCCGACATCCAAGGCTTCGAGTTTTGCCAGCGTGTCGGTGTGTTCCAACACCAGTTGCCCAATGCGGGTCAGGATTCGGCCACGTTCCACGGCGGTGGCACGACCCCAATCGCCCGCGCGGGCGGCATGGGCGGCAGCCACAGCGGCGTCGATGTCTGTGGAAGTCCCCCGCGCGATGGTGGCCAAATGGGTGCCGTCTGACGGGTTGGTTAGTGCGAGCGTGTCGCCAGAGGCAGCGGGTTGCCAGGTGCCGCCAATCAGGCATTTGGACGGCTCAAAAAACAGGTCAGGCAAGGTCATTTGAGGTCTCGGTTTGGGAGGTCAATGCGGCCAGATCCGGCAGGACAGGCGCGGCGTTGATCAGGGTTTGGGTGTAGGGGTGCTGTGGCGCGGTGAAGACCGTTTCGGTCTCGCCTTGCTCGACAATCTCGCCGTTTTGCATGACCAACACGCGGTCGGTCACAGAGCGTACGACGGAGAGATCGTGAGAGATAAACAGATAGGCTAGATTGTGGCGGCGGGAGAGCTCGGCAATCAGATCGAGGATTTGCGCACGGATGGAGACGTCCAGCGCGGAGACCGCTTCGTCAAAGATGATCAACTCTGGTTTCGTGATCAGAGCGCGAGCGATGGCGATGCGCTGGCGCTGGCCGCCAGAGAATTCGTGGATGTATTTCTGCGCATCTGAGGGCTGCAACCCAACATCGGTGAGCACATCCGAGATGACCTGCGTAAGCGCCTCGCCTGTTGGCGGCGAGTCTACCAGATGGAAAGGTTCGGTCAGGATGCGGGTCACGCGATGGCGTGGGTTGAAGCTGCTGTAGGGGTCCTGAAACACCACTTGCGTTTTGATGCGGGAGGCCGCGGGCATGTCAGGGCGAACCGGCGCACCAAAGGCGGTGATACTGCCGTCTTGCAGTGGCTCGAGGCCCAAAATAGCCCGTGTTAGGGTCGATTTTCCACAACCTGACTCGCCCACCAGTCCGACCCGTTCGCCGTGGTGAATGTCAAAGCTGACACCTTTCACCGCGCGGTGATAGGCGCGGGGGGCAAAGAGTTGGGTGCGCGGCAGGGTGTAGTCTCGCACGGCGTTTTGCACAGATAGGATGGCGGGGGTGCCGTTCTTTGCGCCGGGCAGATCCACCTGATGATCAGAGGCCTCAAACAGGGCTTTGGTGTAGGGATGCTGCATGTTGGCGAGCAGGTGTTTGGTGTCGCCTTGCTCGACCACTTCGCCCTTGCGCATGATCACGATGCGATCCGCCATATCGGCCACAACGGCGAGGTCGTGAGTGATCATGAGAAGGCCCATGTCGTATTCGTCAACAAGGTCTTTGAGCAAGTCGAGGATCCTGGCCTGTGTGGTGACGTCGAGCGCGGTGGTGGGTTCATCCGCGATCAGCAGGCGCGGACGGCGGGCGATGGCCATGGCGATGACCACGCGCTGGCGTTGGCCTCCGGAAAGCTCATGCGGGTAGCGCGACAGCGGGAAGCGGTTTTGTGGCAGGCCGACGCGGGTGAGCATGGCGGCGGCTTGGGCTTCGGCCTCGGCTTTGGGCATGACGGCGTGCATGCGGATAGTTTCGACCACTTGCTGCCCGATGGTGTGCAGCGGGTTGAGTGCTGTCATGGGTTCCTGAAACACCATGCCGATGCAGTTGCCGCGCATGGCGCAGAGAGATTTTTCCGACTGTGCGGTGAGCTCTTCGTCGCGCAGCATGATGTGGCCGGTGGTGCGGGCGCTGTCAGGCAAAAGTTGCATGACCGCTAGTGCTGTCATGGATTTGCCTGAGCCGCTTTCGCCGGTGACAGCCACGATCTCACCCGGGGCGATGGAGAAGGTCACGTCTTTCAGGATCGGCAGAGTGCCGATGGAGAGGGACAGGTTTTGAACGGAGAGCAGGCTCATGTGCGCATCACCCGGATTTTGGGGTCAAGGTGATCGCGCAATCCGTCCCCCAAGAGGTTGAGGGCCAAGACGGAGGCGATGATGGCAAGGCCGGGGATCAGCGCAAGGTGCGGCGCGAAGGAGACCATGGTCTGGGCGTCGGCCAGCATGCCGCCCCAAGACGGTGTGGGCGGTTGCGCGCCAAGGCCTACGTAGCTGAGGCCCGCTTCGGCGAGGATGCCGAGGGAGAACTGGATGGTGCCTTGTACGATCAAGAGGTTGGCGACGTTGGGCAGGATGTGCTCGGCCGAGATGCGCGCGCGGGATTTGCCAGCCACACGCGCGGCGAGGATGAAATCGCGTTGCCAGAGTGGGAGGGCGCCGGCGCGGGTGAGGCGGGCTAAGACCGGGATGTTGAAGATGCCGATGGCGATGATGGCGTTGACGGCACCTGGGCCAAGGATGGCGGTGATCAAGATGGCGATGACGAGGCTGGGGAAGGCGAAGATCAGATCGTTGCCGCGCATAATCAGCTCGTCTAGCCAGCTGCCGGAGTTTGCGGCGGCCCAGAGGCCCAGGGGCACGCCGAGACCCATGCCGATGCCGACGGCCACCAACGCAACGGCCAGCGAGGTGCGGGCGCCGACCATGATCATCGAAAAGATGTCGCGGCCAAAGTGGTCGGTGCCAAACCAATGGGTGGCGCTGGGCTTCTGCAGTTTGTTCGGGATGTCCATGACGGTGATGTCATAGGGCGTCCAGAGGAAGCTAATGAGCGCGGCGGCAACCACGCAGAGGCAGAGCAGGCCGCCCAGTAGGATGTTGCGCGACAGGCTCATGTGCGGGACCTCAGGCGTGGGTCGACGGCGGCATAGGCTAGGTCGACAAGGAAGGTCACGAGGATGACCATAAAGACCAGAAGCATGACCCCGCTTTCGACGACGATCAGGTCGCGGGCCGATATGGACTGGAAGATCAGGCGGCCAAGGCCGGGCAGGAAGAAGACCTGTTCGATGATGATGGCGCCTGCGAGCAGGAAGGAGAATTGCATGCCGATGATGGTCAGCACGGGGATCATGGCGTTGCGTAGGCCATGGCGCATCAGGGCTTGGCGGCGGGTCAGGCCTTTGGCGCGGGCGGTGCGCATGAAATCTTCACCAAGCACATCCAGCAGGGCAGAGCGCATGACGCGGGCAAGGATGGCGGATTGCGGCAGGGCAAGCGCGATGGCGGGCAGGGTGAGGGACTTCATGGCGGCGGCGATGCCTTTGTCCCAGCCAGCAAAGCCACCGGCGGAGAACCAGCGCAGGTTGATGGCGAAGATCAGCACCAGCATCATGGCGAACCAGAAATTTGGCACGGCGATGCCCAACTGGGTCGCGCCCATGACAGCCATGTCACCCGGTTTGCCACGACGGGAAGCGGCGTAGATTCCGGTAGGGAAGGCGATCAGGGTGGAGAGTGTGAGCGCGTAGAGGGCGAGCGGCAAGGAGACCCAGATGCGGTCGCCGATCATCTCGGTCACGGGGGTGCGGTAGGTGTAGGAGGTGCCAAAATCCCCTTGCAACATGCCGCCAACCCAAGCGAGGTAGCGCTCCAGTTTGGACACATCCAGCCCCAGTTCACTGCGCAGGGCGGCGATGGTGTCCGGTTGGGCGTTGAGGCCAAGCATAAAGCTGGCAGGGTCGCCAGGCACCACTTCGATGACGAAGAAGATCACCAGCGAGGCCACCACGAGGCTAAGGCCCAGAGACAGGGCGCGTTTGAGAGTGTAGCGGAGCATGGGCCGTCAGGTTGGGGTCTTGAGGTAGTCGTCGTCGGAGACGTGTTCGAGCCACGTGGCACTGGAGCCGTCTTCGACCTGTTGGATGGCCATGTGAGACATGGCGTTGTCGGGTGTGGCACCGTGCCAGTGCTCGACGCCGGGTTCGATCCAAATGCTGTCGCCAGGCCGAATGGTGCGCGGGGCTTCGCCGCGCAGCGCAATCAGGCCAACGCCAGATAGCACGTGCAGGATTTGGCCGACGGGATGGGTGTGCCATGCGGTGCATGCGTCGGGCTCAAATGTGACGCGAGCGGCAAAGACTTGAGACGGCGGGCGGCTTTCGGTGATCAGATCCATACGCACGTCGCCAGTGAAATACTCAGATGGCGCCTTACGGCTGGGCAGGGTGCCTGCGGGGATATGCTCGATCATGGCAGCGGCTTTCGATTGGTTTTGCGCCGGAGCCACAAGACGTGGCCCCAGCGTGGGGAGTGTTACTCTGACCAGCTTACGGCGGTCAGGTCGGTGGCTTGGGTTGGTGCATTGAGCCAGAGGCCCTGCACACCGGCTTTGGCCACGGTTGGGAAGGCCAATTGGAACAGGTAGCCGTTCACATAGTCCTCAGCGATCATGGTCTGGGCCACTTTGCGCAGGGCGGTGCGCTCTGCTGGGATGGTGGCTTTGTTCAAGGTTTCCATGATCTGTTGTAACTGCGGATTGTCATATTGGAAGTAGTAATCCGGGCGGGCGTAGATGCCGATGTCGTTGGGTTCGGTGTGGCTGACGATGGTCAGGCCAAAGTCCTTGCCGCGGAACACCTGTTCCAGCCACTGCGCCCATTCCAGATTGGAGATTTCGGTGTTGATTCCGACCGCGCGCAGTTGCGCGGCGATGATCTCGCCACCGCGACGGGCATAAGAGGGAGGCGGCAGTTTTAATGTGGTGGTGAAGCCATCCGGATAGCCCGCTTCGGCGAGCAGTTTCTTGGACAGCTCTGGGTCGTAGGCCGAGTTGTCGGTCAGGTCGACATAATCTGGATGATGTGGGGCAAAGTGCGTGCCAATAGGGGTGCCAAGGCCAAACATCGCGCCATCGATGATGGCCTGACGGTCGATCGCGTGGGCGATGGCCTTGCGCACCTTAACGTCATCCATTGGCGGCATTTTGTTGTTGGTCGACAGGATGGTCTCGCCCTCGGAGTTGCCAACCAGCACCTGGAACCTTGGATCAGCCTCAAACTGCGGCAGCGCCTCTGGAGTTGGGAAACCTGCAAACACATCAATGTCTTCGGCCATCATCGCGGCCATGGCTGCGGTCGGGTCGGAGATGAACTTGAAGGTCACATCGGTGAGCGTCGCAGGTGTGCCCCAGTAGGCGTCGTTGCGGGTGAGGGAGATTTTGTCGCCCTGCACCCAATCCGCAAATTTGAACGCGCCGGTGCCGATGGGGGTGGTCTTGATGTTGTCGATGCTTTCGGGTGCGACGATCACGGCGTCGCCCCAGGCCATGTTGAACAGGAAGTCGCCGTTCGGGCCATCCAGCGTGACTTTGACGGTCAATGGGTCAACCACTGTCACATCGGTGATGCCTGCAAAGAGCGCTTTTTGCGCATTGGCGCTGTCTTCTGCGCGGGCGCGATCAAGGGAGAACTTCACATCCTCGCCGTCCATCGCCGTGCCGTCGTGGAAGGTTACGCCGTCGTTCAGCATGAAGGTGTAGGTCAGGCCGTCCTCAGAGATTTCCCAGCTTTTGGCGAGACCGGGGATGATGGACCCGTCAGACGCAAAGCGGGTGAGACCCTCAAAAACGTTGGCATAAAGCACACTGTCAATTGCGCCTGCAGCGGCGGATGTCGGGTCCAGATGTGGCGGCTCGAGTTGCATGGCAACGGTGATGTCGGTTTGTGCGGCCTGCGCGGCCAGTGTTCCAGCAATCAGAGCGGCGGCGCTGGCGCTGGCGAGCTTGGACGTGAAATATGTCATAGTGTCTCTCTCCCTTAACTGTTTGCTTTTTATGGTTATTGGGCCTCAGGCCGGGTCATTTGCCTGAGGCAGAAGAAGCTGCGTCAGGCTGTGCGCCATGACCTTGGCGCTGTCGATCATATCGTCGATGCCGATGTATTCGTCGGGCTTGTGGGCCATCTCCAGAATACCCGGCCCATAGGCGATACAGTTGCGGAGCTTGCCGATGCGATCAATATGTTTTTGGTCGTAAGTGCCGGGACTTGCGACATAATCCGGGGTCTTACCCAAAATGTCCTGAATGGCCCGGTCCACTGTGGTCACAACGGGGGCTTTGCGGTCGGTCATGGATGGGGCGACGTGGTTGAGCTCGCGCATGTCATAGCGGAAGTTCTCGCGATGCGCGGAGAGGTCATCCAGCAAGGAGCGGACTTCGCCTTCGACTTGGGCGTGGTTTTCCTCGGCCAGATAGCGGCGGTCGATCACGATGCGGCAGCTGTCTGGCACGCAGTGGGCAGGGAGGCCATCAAAGTCTTCCGCCTGTTCGGCTTGGCCTCCGTGGATCGAGTTGATGTTCATGGTGGAGCTGCGCGCGCCTTCAGGCACCACCGGCATATCTGTGCGTCGCGCCGCCATGGCGGGGTAGAGGTCGCTCTCAAACTTGTCGATCACAGCTCCCATGTGGCGTACGGCGCAGTCGCCCAGAAATGGCATGGAGCCGTGGGCAATCTCGCCAAAGGTCTCGATCTCGGCCCACCAGCCGCCGCGATGGCCGAGGCAGATGCGGTCTTTGTGCAGGGGTTCAGGGATGATGACGTGTTGCACGCGTTCGGGGGCAAAGAAGCCCTGTTCGGCCAGATAGGCGACGCCACCGTAGCCGCCGGATTCCTCATCCGCTGTACCAGAGATTTCGATGCTGCCGTGGAAGTCTGGAAACTCGGCGATGAAGGCTTCGGCGGCAATGATAGAAGCGGCAAGGCCGCCTTTCATGTCACAGGCGCCGCGGCCGTAGATCTTGCCATCTTTGATCTCGCCGCCAAAGGGATCAAAGGTCCAGCCGTGGCCCACTTCGACCACATCGGTGTGGCTGTTGAAATGCACACATTCGCCGGGGTGATGACCGGATTTATGGGCCACGATGTTCCAGCGCGGGTATTTGTCGCTGTCGCCCGGGGCGCCGTGGGCGCGGACCAGTTGCGTGTCAAAGTCGTGGCGGGTCAGGCGAGTGTCGAGGTAATCACAGATGTCGCGGTAACACTCGCCCGGAGGGTTGAGCGTGGGGATGCGGATCAGGTCCTGGGTCAGCTGCACCAGCTCGTCGCGCATGGACTCGATGCGGATCATCAGGCGGTCGGTGTCGATGGGCATGGTGGCGGGCCTCTTGCGCAGTGCGGCGGTTTTTGTGGGGCCTGCGACGGAACGTTTTTGCAAATCGTGCGGACACAGGTGTGGTCAGGGTGGCGCGGAGGAGGTTACGGTATCAATACCGTAGGATTACGGTTGGGGGGACGTAAATGGATTGGGATCAACTGGCATTTGAAGCGGCGCCCGTGGGCATTGTGATGGCAGAGCAACGGGTTATTCGCGATTGCAATCAGGGGTTTGCGCGGCTGGTGGGCTATGAGAAGGCGGCTTTGGTGGGGCAGTCCTTTCGCCTGTTGTATGACAGCACGGAAGAGTTTGAGCAGGTGCGGGACATTGGGTTGAAACCGTTGATGCAGGACCATGCCTACAGTGATGAGCGCATGGTGCGGCGGCGGGATGGCGGGCAGGTGTGGTGCCGGTTTCGGGCGCAGACGCTGACGCCGGATGATCCTTTGGCGCGGTTAGTGATGACATTTGCCGCCATCCACGACGGGCCGCCCGTGTCGCTCTCGGTGCGGGAACGGCAGGTGGTGGGCGGCCTGGGGCGCGGGCTGACCAGCAAGGAGATTGCGCGCGAGTTGGGGTTGTCGCCGCGCACAATTGAGGATGTGCGCGCGCGGCTGCACAAGCGTTTTCAGGTGAAGAATGCCACCGAGCTGTTGGCGCGGTTGACGATTGGCTGAGGGAATAGCGTGCGGTTACCAGACGGGTATCAGGAGCGGATTTACACACCGCAACAGGCGCGCAGCTTGGAGGCGGTGTGGCGCCATGAAGAGCCGCAGGCTGGGCGCAGTTTGATCCTACCGGACGGGCGCTGTGATGTGATTGTGCGCTACAATGCCGATCTTGATGTGGTGCCACGGTTGGTGGTGACCGGACCTGCGACGCAACCCTATTGGGTTGAATTTGAGTCCGGGGATCGGTGGATTGGCGTGCGGCTGCGGCCGGAGCGCGGGGGTGTTTTGTGGGGCGACGCTTTGGCGCGCGCGAAAAATCAGGTGGCGTTGGAGGAAGAGGCGGAGGCTTTGGTGCCGGAACTGGCGGGGCTTTGTGTGGCAGGCGTATCGGCAAAGGACTTGCGACAAGCTTTGGTGCGTTTTGTGGAAGGTCGGCCACTGAGGCCGGAGGGGCAGAGAGTGGGGGAGACCGTGCGGCGGTTGCACCTGACGGGTGGGCGGTTTTCTGTGACGGAACTGGCCGCGCGGGCCAGGTGCTCAACACGGCATTTGAACCGGATGTTTGTAGGCAAGGTGGGGCTTTCAGTGAAGTCCTATGCGTCGTTAGTGCAGTTTCATCGGGCGTTGCGGCTAGTGTGTGAGGCAGGCGGATCGTTGTCGGATGCGGCGTTTGAGGCGGGCTATGCCGATCAAGCGCATATGACGCGGGCCATGCGGCGGTTTGGCGGCTTTGTGCCGTCTGACATTCCGGATGACTTGATCCGACCGGATGTGTCCGGCGGGCTTTGGGGAAATCGTGTGGCGCGTTAGATGATGTCCGATTTTTTCAAGCGCATTGGAGTGGAGGGGCTTAGGTCTAGGCCAACCAATGTGAGGTGTTTGTTATGAAGCTTGGATACGCAATTATTTATGTGAAGAACGTGCTGGAGACGGTGACGTTTTACGAGACGGCCTTTGGTTTGACCCAGCGGTTTATGCATGAAAGCACGCTTTATGCGGAGATGGAGACCGGGGACACGGTGCTGTCGTTTTCCGCCGAAGAGGTGATCGAGTTGGATGGCTTGGCCTTTGCGCCTAATGAGAAGAGCGCCATTCCGGCGGGGTGGGAGATTTGTTTTATCACAGAGGATGTGCAGGCGGCGTTTGAGAAAGCGCTGGCGGCGGGGTGTGCGACGGTGAGTAAACCGCATGAAGTGCCTTGGGGGCAGACGATTTCTTATGTGCGCGATCTCAACGGGTGTTTGGTGGAAATTGCCACGCCGATGAACCTGGAGGGCTGAGATGGATGAGACGACCCAAGCTGCCATCATCGACGCTTTGGAAGAAATGGTGGCGGAAGTGGCGCCGCAGCTCCAAGGGCGCAGCATGTATGGCGGGCACATGTTGGAGCGCGAACCCGGTGTCGCTTCCACAGCTGTTGGGGGCTACTTCGGTTACAAGATGCATGTGTCGTTTGAGTTTTCCCATGGGGCACGGTTGAGCGATCCAGAGGGAATGCTTGAAGGCAGCGGCAAGGCGCGACGGCATCTCAAGCTGCGCAGCGTGGCGGATATCAAGGCGAAGGGCTGTGCGGGTTTTCTCGCACAGGCGGTGGCTTTGGGGTAAATGCCCGGAGTGGATTTCGTGAAAGTCGCGCGCATCGTACTTTGTGAAAGCTTTGCGCGCGATTTTGAGTAACATTCTTTCCGGACTCTCTTGCATTCCCCTCTTCGGGATGGCACCCGTTCTGTCCAGACACGCAAGGGGCGCGATGGGGTGCCCAAGCCATCCGCAGGAGTGCAAAAGATGCCTGATCTTCGTTCCAAAACCTCGACCTTTGGCCGCCGTATGGCCGCTGCCCGTGCGCTATGGCGTGCGACAGGTATGAAAACCGAGGACTTTGGCAAACCGATTGTGGCGGTGGTCAACTCCTTCACCGAGTTTGTCCCCGGTCACGTGCACCTCAAAGACATGGGCCAGCTGGTGGCGCGTGAGATTGAGAAAGCCGGTGGTGTGGCCAAAGAGATGAACACCATTGCGGTGGATGATGGCATCGCCATGGGCCACGATGGGATGTTGTATTCCTTGCCAAGCCGTGAAGTGATTGCGGACTCCGTGGAGTATATGGCGAACGCGCATTGCGCAGACGCTCTGGTATGTATTTCCAACTGTGACAAGATCACACCGGGCATGTTGATGGCCGCGATGCGGCTGAACATTCCGGCGATCTTTGTCTCCGGCGGTCCGATGGAAGCCGGTAAGGTGATCCTGAAGGACGGCGAACATAAGGCTGACCTCGTGACCGCCATTGTGGGTGCGACGGACGAAGACCGCTCTCAGGAAGAAGTGGACAAGCTTGAACGCTCTGCCTGCCCAACCTGTGGGTCGTGCTCGGGCATGTTCACCGCGAACTCGATGAACTGTCTGGCGGAAGCGCTGGGTTTGGCGCTGCCGGGCAACGGATCTTTGTTGGCGACCCACTCCAAGCGCCGTGGCTTGTTTGAGGAAGCGGGTCACAAGATCATTGAGCTGTGTAATCGTTGGTACAAAGAGGGCGACGAAACTGCGTTGCCGCGCGGCATCGCGAACTTCAAAGCCTTTGAAAACGCCATGGCGCTGGACATTGCCATGGGGGGCTCGACCAACACCGTGCTGCACCTTCTGGCGATTGCGCATGAGGGTGGTGTGGACTTCACCATGGCGGATATGGACCGTTTGAGCCGTGAGATTCCGCATCTGAGTAAAGTGGCGCCTTCCACACCAAAGTACCACATGGAAGATGTGCACCGCGCAGGCGGCATTGCGCGGATCATGGGAGAGCTGGAACGCGAAGGTAAAATCCACCGCGATTGTGCGACCGTGCATGAGCGCACTGTGGGGGAATTCATCGACAAGTGGGACGTGAGGCGTGAGAGCGCGGGCAATGAAGCGCGTGACTTGTTTATTGCGGCGCCTGGTGGTGTGCGCACGACGCAGGCGTTTAGCCAGTCGCGTATGTACACCGAGCTGGATCTGGATGTAGAAGACGGCTGTGTGCGCGACTTCGCCAATGCCTATTCGCAAGAAGGTGGCTTGTGCGTGCTCTTTGGCAACATTGCGGAGCAGGGTTGTATCCTGAAAACCGCGGGTGTGATCAAAGAGATGTATGAGTTTGAGGGCACCGCGAAGGTGTTTGAGAGCATGGAAGACGCGATGCATGGCATTCTGCAGAATGAGGTGAAGCCGTATTCCGTGGTGGTGATCCGCTATGAGGGGCCCAAAGGCGGGCCGGGCATGCAGGAGATGCTGTACCCAACCGCCTATCTGAAATCCAAGAAACTCGACACCACCTGTGCGTTGTTGACTGATGGCCGTTTCTCTGGCGGCACCGCCGGTCTGTCGATTGGCCATGCCTCGCCGGAAGCGGCTGAGAAGGGCGTGATTGGCCTCGTGGAAGACGGCGATAAGATCAAAATCTCCGTGCCAAACCGTACCATCCATCTGGATGTGAACGACGAGGAACTCCAGCGCCGCCGGGACAACCACCCGCAGGCGGATAAGAAATTCTGGAAAGCGGAAGGGCGGCCTCGTGCGGTGTCCAAAGCTCTGAAAGTTTACGCGCAGCACGTGTCCAACGCGTCCACCGGCGCGGTGCGGATGCTGGATGACGAAGACTATTAAGTCTTTGGGTTTGTGAATTTGAGACGGGGTCGCTTTGGCGGCCCCGTTTTGCATTGGAGAGGCCAGTCCCTCCGGCGCGATGCGCCTATTTGGGCTCTGCCCGTTCGCCGCTGACTGTGTCCACTGGACACAGTCCTAGTCGCGGCTCACCCCCGGGATATTTGGAGACTGTGAAAGCGGTTTAGGGCGCGTCTTTCGCGATCTGCACAATAGCGTCGCCGCGTTTGACTTGGGTCAGGTGGCGTTTGGCGAGCACGATGCCTTCGTGAGGCGAGGTCACGGGGATGGGCGCGCGCCAAGGGGTGGCGGGGTCGTGGACCAGGGCGATTGTCTCGTCTTTTGTAACCGGATCGCCGATGCCTTTGAGCAGTTCTAACAGGCCGGTGTCGTAGGCAAAAACGGAGCCTTGGGCGTTGAGCGCACGAGTACTGCGTGGGGCGTCTGGTTCATAGGCGAGTAGCATTTTGATTGCGTGCAGGATGCGGTGGAGACCGCGCTCTGTGTCCGCCAGGATGTCGGCGTCTATTGTGCCGCCGCCGCCCAGTTCGGCCATGATGTTGATCACGCCTTTGCGGTTGGCGGCGCCCATGGCGGTGCGGGCGATGGACGTTGTGCCGCCACCGCCGGTGAAGACCCAGGCGTAAGGCGGGTCAAAGGCGTCCGAGAGCAGGTTGAGGCCCGCTTCTTCTTCGGGGCTGTGCGCCCGGCCGCGCAGGAGCGTGGCGGGGTAGTGTAACGAAGTGCCGCCGGAGTGCAGGTCGACGGCGTAGTCGCACATCGGCAGCAGCACCTCTTCGATGTAGTGGGCGATCATTTGTGTGGGCGTGCCCGCGGGGTCGCCCGGGAACGACCGGTTGAGGTTGCCGTCATCGATTGGGGAGGTGCGGGTGCCTGCCTCGGCAGCGGGCGCATTGGTCATGGGCAGCAGGATCAGGCGGCCATGGATGTCATCGGCATCAAGCGTTTGGATCAGTTTGGTTACAGCGATTTGGCCTTCGTATTCGTCGCCGTGATTGCCTGCGGAAATGAGCAGAGTGGGTCCGATGCCGTTTTGGATCGCGCAGATTGGGATCGGGAGCCAACCATAGGCGGAGGTGGTCACAGAGTGCGGCACACGCAGGAAGCCGGTGTGTTTGCCGTCCTGGTCAAACGGGGCTTCGGAGGTGATGAGCGAATTGGCCATGAGCTGTCCTTTGTGTTGGGAGGACTATGGCCTTGGTGGGGTGGGCGCTCAAGTGGGTTGGAAGGCGGTGGGCGTGAAGGCCGCCGTCAGGCCTTGGCCGCCGCCGATGCCGATCATGGCCATGGCGAGCGCGTTTGTAGGAGCGTTTTGGCGGATGAGTTGGCTGAAGAGGCGGGTGACGAGGATTGTTCCGGATGCGCCGAAAGGGTGACCGAGAGCGATGGCGCCGCCGTGTCGGTTTGGGAGGGATTCGGGGATGTTCAAGGCGTCGAGGCTGGCGAGGACTTGCGAGGCAAAGGCCTCGTTGAATTCGAGGTGGCTGAGTTGGTTGAGCGACAGGTCTGGGCGCTGATACAGAAGTTTTTGTGAGCTGGCGAAGGGTCCGATGCCGAGGATGTTCGGGTCTACGCCAGCTGATGCTCCGCCGAGGTAGGCGAGGGATTTGGAATGGCCCAACGCGCGAGCGTCTTTGGCGGTGGTGACAAGAACCGTTGCAGCCCCGTCGTTCAGCGGGCAGGCGTTGCCGACGGTGACGGTGCCGTCTTTGGAGAAGGCTGGGCGCAGGCGGGCGAGGCGCTCGGCTGTCATGGTGTCGCGGATGCATTCGTCGGTGGCGTGGCCTGCGATGGGCACGACTTCGGCGTCGAACACACCAGCGTTGCGGGCTAGGGCGGCGCGTTGTTGGGAGCGCAGGGCGAAGGCGTCTTGGCGGGTGCGGGAGATGTTGAACTGTTGGGCAACGGTGTCGGCGGCAGCGCCCATTTCGGGATCGCCCATGGCTTCGGGCGCAAAACGAGCGCGGGTGTAGCTGTGCTCTGATAGGGTGCCGCTGGCAGGGAGGGTGCGCAGAGGCGCGCGAGATTGACTTTCCACGCCGCCAGCAAGGTAGGTGGTGCCCGCGCCTGCCATGATCAGGTGGCAGGCCATCATCACCGCCTCAAGGCCGGAGCCGCATTGGCGGTCTACTGTCACGCCGGGGATGGATGTGGGGAAGCCCGCATGCAAGGCGGAGAGGCGGGCGATGTTGCCGCCAGGGCCTGCGGCGTTGCCGAGGATGACGTCGTCGAGTTGGTCTGCTGCGACGTTGGCATCCGCAAGCGTGGCCCGCATGACGGGTGCGACGAGGTCTTGCACATCGAGACTGGCAAACATGCCGCCTGCTCGGCCAATGGCGCTGCGCCTTGCAGCGATAATCACCGGCTGGCGATCCTCAGGCAATAGGTCAGCCAGTGGTGGGAACAAGACGCGGGTCCTTTTTGTGCAGCCACGACATGAGACGGCCCCGGTCCGGTTTACCGGAGGTGGTCAGGGGCCAGTCAGAGAGGCGGTAGAAATGGCGCGGAAGCTTATAGCGGGGTAGGCGGATGGCAAGTTGGGATTTGATTTCCGCGAGTGGGATATCACCTTCGAGGATGGCGACCAGCTCTTGGCCGCGCGATTGGTGGGCAACGCCCAGGACGGCGGCGCCGGTGATGCCGGGGATTTCGGCCAGCGCGGTTTCGATTTCTTGCGGGTAGACGTTGTGGCCTGCGGTGATGACCATGCCGCCTTCGCGGCCCAGCAAACTGAGACTACCGTCGTAGTTCAGCTTACCAACGTCGCCCACGGTGGCCCAGGGGCCTTCGCGGCGGAAGCCGGAATTGCGGCCACCCCAGAGGTAGCCGTCGATGGCGAGGTCTCCCCGCACAAAGATGGTGCCGGGTTCGCCTTGGGGGACTTCTTGGCCGTGTTGGCGTAGGGAAAGTTCTACGTGCGGGAAGGGGCGGCCCACTGAATAGGCCGGGGCAGAAGAGCTTTCGCGGCCGTGGGTATTGAGGCTGACAAAACCGAGCTCGCTGGCGCCGTAGTATTCATGGATACGGGCGCGGGGGAAGAAGCTGCGGGCCTTCTCGAGCAAGGCGGGGTCGAGTTTGGCTCCGGCGGTAGTAATCTCGATAATCTGCTTGAGCGGCTTGTCCCGACAGAGTGCGCCTAGCAGACTGGGCACAGCCACAATGCGGCGGGTGTTGGCCATGGCGCGGTGGGCGTCGGCGAGATCAAATTTTGGCAAGGCGTGAAAAGCGGCGCCAAGTTCGAGGGTTTCGGCAAGCGCGTAGAGCGTGATGCCGTGGGATAGCGGGCCGGGCACAAAGGTGTGGCTTTGTTCGGTCAAAGCAAAAGCGAGGCGGCTGGCATCCAGCGAGGCGCGCCAGCTGTGGCGGGCGCGGGCGAAGGCTTTGGGCTCTGACGTGGTGCCAGAGGTAAAGCCGACCAAAAAGATCGCACGGGGATCGGTGAAAGGGATGTCCTCGGGCGCGGCGAGGAAGGTTTCGAACGCGTTGGTGTCCACTGTTATGGCAGGGATACCGAGCTGTTTGGCGGCGTCGATCAGGCCGGTTTGGCTTGAGAGGCAAAAGAGCGCGTCTGGGGGCAGTTTGGCTAGCACACGTTGATGCAGCGCGTCGGGCCAATGCGGGTCGAGCAGGGTCGCAGCATGAGGCGTGGCGAGCGCGGTTGCGAGTAAGGTTGTTGCTTCCGGGTGGTTGCCGATGGAGAGCGCGAAGTTGCGGGCGCTGTCTGGGAAAGGCAAGTCCGGGCGGCTCTGCATCGGTAGCTTCACAAGCGCCGCGTGCAGTTGCTTGAGCCGGTCATACAGTGCGCCGTAGGTCAGGTGCCTGTCTGAAATAGCAACCGCCAGCGCATCGGGGCGCTGGCGTGCGTGGTGATCTAATGCGTGTCGTAAAGGCAACCGCGTCCTCAGAGGCTAGGGTAGGCGCGGCGCAGACCGCGGGCGATGATCGTCGCCAGAACCACCTTTACCAGATCGCCGGGGATATAGGCCACCATGATGGTGAGGGATTTGGACAGGCCCAATTTGCCGATGAAAGCCATCCAGGGGATACCTGCGGCGTACATCACAACGATGCCACCAAAGGCCACGTAGAGGCCAGTTTTTACGGCGTTCGCGGCGGTGTCTTTTTCCACCAGTTTGCCAATGATAAAGGCACAAAGCGGCCACGCGAGCAGGAAGCCTCCCGAGGTGCCTACGAGGACGCCAAAGCCGCCGCGACCGCCGGACAGGAGCGGCAGGCCAACCGCGACCAGCGCGATGAACAGCAGAAGTGCAAGGCCGCCACGTTTGGAGCCGAGCACAGCACCGGCGAGCATGACGCCCAGCGATTGTGCGGAGATGGGCGGCAGGGCTGCGCCGGCGAAGTGGATTGGAGGCATCAGGCCAAGCGCGGCGGTGAGAGCTGCGAAGAGCGCGATGTAGACGATGTCTTTGGTGGCGAGGCCACGGGATGCAGTGGTGTCCATGGGGTCCGTCCCTTTTGGTCTTGTTCGTTTGGGGAACGGATAGGGACGGCATTCCAGTTAGCTCAAGCACCGGCAGAAGAATGCGCGAAACTCAGGAACGATATCCTCGGGAATCGATGGCGTCAGAAATATCGTCCGCCATCTTGATGGTGCGGATCGCCATCGGCATGGCAACAGCAATCACGGAACGCTCGAGTCCTCGGGTCTTTTGGGCTTCGCGGACTTCTCGGGTTATCTGTGCCAGAACGGGGATGAAGCGCAGGGCGAGCGAAATGGCCAGGCTGACTTTCTCGGGGTTCACACCAAGCGGTTTTAGGTAACGTAGCCCACGCGTCATGGTGTCGATCATGTCGCTGCTGCGGGTGGTTAGGGTCACGAGGCTCGCGAGCAGGATCAGCGCGGCGAGGCGCAGGACGACGTAGGCGGCGAGTTCGAGGCCGGAAAAGTACCATTGTACTGCGAAGAACAGCACAAAGATGATCAGCAGCGGACGGATTTGGGCAAAGGCCTGTTTCAACGACAGTTGCGCGATTGGGTAAAGTGCAAGGATCGCAAGAATGGCTGCGATGGTGATCGGCAGGCTTTGGTTGATGAAGAGGAGCGTCGCACCCAGCATCATGGCCAGCATTTTGGGAGCTGGCGACAGACGGTGCAGCGGAGAGCTGCCGGGAGAATAGAGATCCAGCATCAGGCCATGAGCCTTTCATACGCTGGGATGACGTCATGTGGCGCGCCGTCTGCAAAGACGTGACCGTTGTCGATGACGATCACGCGGTCATAGTCCGTGATCAGGTCGAGATCATGGGTGACGGTGACGACCATTTGCTCAAGTGCGGCCACGGCGCGGGCGATGCGGCGTTTGTTGCGCAAATCCAAAAGCGTGGTGGGTTCGTCCATCACCACGATGTCGGGTGTCATGACCAAAACGCCGGAGATTGCTAGGAGCTGTTTTTGGCCACCTGATAGTAGATGCGCGGGATGCTCGCGCAGGTCACTCATGTTGTAGCGCGCGAGGATTTCATCGGTTTTGGTGGCAATGTCGTCTTTGGAAAACCCGAGGTTTTTCATGCCAAAGGCGAGGTCCTCTTCGACCACTGGCATGACAATCTGATTGTCTGGGTTTTGGAAGACAAACCCAACTTTGCGGCGCACATCGCGGCCCTTTTTTCGGGTGTTGAGGCCATCAACCAGAACATCGCCGAAGGTGGGTACCGCGAGCCCGTTGAGCAGGCGCGCAAAGGTGGATTTGCCGGAGCCGTTGGCGCCGATGATGGCGATGCGGCGCTCGGTCAGATCAAGGGAGATGTTGGAAAGAACGCTGCGGTCACCGAACGAGACGCTGACGTTTTCAAGCTTGATCATAGAGTGGTCCGCCGGTTGCTGTTCGCGCGCTCTTAACGTTTTTGTGGCGTAGTTTGAAGCAATAGGCGCCGTCGACGGAGGTATTTTGGGAAGAAGAGAGCCAAGCGGGGCTTTCTGAGGAAGAATGTCCCGCCGTGTCGCTCAGGTCTCCATGAGTGCGGGCACGCCGCCGATCTCACCGATCAGTGGTAGAAGCGCCTCCAAACCTTTGCCGTGGCGCAGGGATGTGAAGAGGAATGGCCGCGTGCCGCGCATCTTGTTGGCGTCGCGTTCCATTACCTCAAGTGAGGCACCGACGTGGGGCGCGAGATCGGTTTTGTTGATGATCAGGATGTCTGAACGGGTGATTGCTGGGCCGCCTTTGCGCGGAATTTCTTCGCCTGCGGCGGTGTCGATCACGTAAATGGTGAGGTCCGCCAGTTCGGGAGAGAAGGTGGCGCTGAGGTTGTCGCCGCCGGATTCGATCAGGACGATGTCGAGGTCGGGAATTTCGCGGTTTAACTCGTCGATGGCGGCGAGGTTGATGGAGGCATCCTCGCGGATCGCGGTGTGCGGGCAGCCGCCGGTTTCCACGCCTTTGATGCGCTCCAGTGGCAGGACCTGTTGGCGCATGAGTTCTTCGGCGTCTTCGCGGGTGTAGATGTCGTTGGTGACCACGGCGATGGAGAGCTTGTCGCGCAGGGCGCGGCAGAGGTTGGCGGTGAGCGTGGTTTTGCCCGCGCCGACGGGGCCGCCGATGCCGATGCGCAGAGGGCCGTTTGGAGAAGTCATGTCAGGCTCCTGTGAGAGTGAAGAGGAGGAAGCTTGCGCCCAATAGAAGGCAAAGCGGGCCGTAGTAGCGTTGATCCAGAGTGGCGAAGGGTTCTTCGGGGACCAGTTTGCGCCAAGAGGGCAGGTAGGCGGCGATGCCTCGCAGCAAGAAGACGGCGGCGATGGCCAGCAAGAGAAGGGGGCGCAGCGGGAAGGTTGTAAGATGAGGCAGGGCGGCGGCGAAACTCAGCGCGACAAAGACCAGCGCGCAGGGAATGGGGCCGGGCATTTTGGTGATGCCGGGCGCGCCAACTGTCGCGCGGGCCAATGCCGCCTCGTTGCGGATAGGCACCCAGACGCCGATGGCCCAGAGCAGGTGCAGGGCGGGGGGAACAAACAGCAGAGCGGAGATCAGGACGGCGAGCCAGGTCATGAGCGAAAGAGCCTCGAATATTGCGTTTCGTGGCGCATGGAAGCGATGTCGGAGGCAAAAGTCGACGCGGCAATGTCATCCAGTGACAATGTGACCGCTTGGTCGGCCACCTCCTGGCACAGCGGTATCACGGCGGCGATTGTGGCCTGTGCTTCGGTTTGGCCCAAAGGAACGAGGCGGGTGGCGGCAGAAGTGAGGTTGGCGGCAAAGGCGTGCAGGAACAGGCGCGCTGTGTCGTGCAAAGGCAAGTCTTGCAGGCGTGCGGCTCGGCCTACGGCCACCGGATAGGTCAATGTGCTGAGATTCAGATCGTGGATGGCTGCTGCGGTGCGCGCAAAGGCGGCGCCTTGTTGGTCGGTTTCAAGCAGGCGTTCGGCAGAGGGCGCCAGGGCGCGGGCGAAGGTATCGATCTCGGTCAGTGCTTCGACGGTATCAGCTTTGTAGGCATGTGCCAGCAAGATCACATCGTTTTGACCCGCACCGTGTTGGATCGTATCGGTCAGCCATGCCTCAAAGCTGGCGGCGTCACATACGGTGCCCGCATCCACGAGGACTTCGAGCCCATGACTGTAAGTGAACGCGCCCACCGGGAAGGCGGGCGAGAGCCATTGGGTCAGCGTCAGGATCGGATCAGTGGTCATGATCGTGGCTGTGACTATGGCCGTGGTCCATTGTATGATCGTGGGCGTGCGGGTGGCTGTGGTCGTGGCTGTGGGTGCGACCGTGGCCATAGGCGCCGCCTTCAGGTGTGAAGGGCTCGGTCACCTCGGTCACCGTCGCGCCAAGCAGCTCCAGCATGTCTTTGATCACATGATCGCGCTGAATTAGCAGCCGCGTGTCTTCGATTTGACAAGGGGTGTGGCGATTGCCGATGTGCCAAGCGATGCGCGGTAGATGCTCTGCTGTGACCTGCAAAAGCGGTTCCGGAGCAGCGATCACAGTGATCTCTGCGCCATCCGTCAGGCGCAAAACGCCGCCGTGGTCCAGAGATGTGGTTTTGGGCAGATCTACGAGAATGCGCGTTCCGTCTTCAAGCTGCAGGGTTTTGCGGCGCAGGAAGCGGTCTTCGTAGGTGAGGGCGACACGTCCCTGAGACGGGGCGTAGCCGTGGGTGTGGTAATCCTGTGCAGTGGGAAGAGCGCTCATATCCGGCGATCCCCAATGATACCGATTAAAGGTGCATATAGTCGCGGAAGACATGTTGCACGATTTCGTCGCGCTTGATGCCTTTGGCTTCGAGTTGTTCGTCGGTCATCTCGTTCAGACGGTCGACGTACTGTACGCGGCTGTTGCTTTCCATGATTGCAATCAGGACATTGCCGATAACGCGGAAAGGCGCGGTCAGGATGTGACCCAGTGATGGGTGGTCGGTGTGTGTAGCTGTCAGTGCCATTTTGAACCTCAGTTCCGTATAAACCTTTGGTCCTCCCTTGCAGCTGAATATGGGTCAAAACGTTTGCCATGTGCAGTCTGTCTTTCGTCATAGCCGTCTTGCATGAGATGCAAGGCGGATCAGATTTGTTTAGTTTTCAAGTGTTTCGATGCGAACGTAGGTGTAGCGTTCTGCGTCGGCACCTTTGGTGCGGGACTCAACCAGATACGAAAACCCAAGCTCCGGCAGGTAGTTCAGGGTTTCCTCGTAGCCGTCATCATCGTGATAGATGCCGATCACCGGCAACATTTCATACGTGCATCCCCCGATGGTCACTTGGGTGCTTGGTCCATAGATGTAGCTTTCCCGAGAGTTGGACATCCCGCTCGAATCCAAAGTGACCACTTCGGTGTCCCAGCGCCCGTCTGCCACAGGGAGCGGAGCGTCCTTTGGTTTTAGCGGGTACGCGTGTGTAGACCGCGAGCCGGAAATGACGTCTCCATCTGTCGTGTCAAAATACTCCACCATGTAGAGACCTTTGAGCAAGAGGAAGCGGGATCCTTCGGAGGTGCCATCTGTCCATTCGCTGCGAATGAAGTGGGCGCCTTCCTTGCGGTAGGTCTCAGAATAGCCGTCTAGATCCGTGAGCCGCACGCCTTTGTCCATGTCCGCCGCAGTGGGGCATTGGGCAAAAGCTGGGGTGGCAAGAAAGGTCAGGGCAAAAAGGGCTGCGCGCATAGAAGGCTCCGTTTAAAACATGAAGTACCGCTGTGCCATTGGGAGCACCTCGGCGGGCCGACAGGTCAGGAGCTCACCATCGGCGCGCACTTCGTAAGTCTCTGGATGGACTTCAATTTCTGGTGTCGCCGCGTTGAGTTTCAGGTCTGACTTGCCCACGTTGCGGGTATTCTTGACCGCGAGGGTTTGCTTTGCCAAGCCCAAGCTGTTGCCAATGCCTTCCGACTGCGCTGCCTCGGATACAAAGACCACTGCGGCGTTTTCCACTGCACGACCGTAGGCGCCAAACATCGGGCGGGAGTAGACTGGTTGTGGGGTTGGGATAGACGCGTTGGGGTCGCCCATCTGCGCACAGACAATCGAGCCGCCGATCAACACCATTTCCGGTTTGACACCAAAGAACGCAGGGGACCACAGCACGAGGTCGGCGCGTTTGCCGTCTTCAATGGAGCCAATCTGATGCGCGATGCCATGGGCGATGGCCGGGTTGATGGTGTATTTGGCAATGTAGCGACGGACGCGGAAGTTGTCGTTTTCGCCGGTTTCGTCAGGCAGGCGGCCGCGTTGCTTTTTCATCTTGTCTGCGGTCTGCCAGGTGCGGATCAACACCTCACCGACGCGGCCCATGGCCTGACTATCGGACGCAATAATCGAAAAAGCGCCCATGTCGTGTAGGATGTCCTCGGCGGCGATGGTCTCGCGGCGGATGCGGCTTTCGGCAAAGGCGACATCTTCGGGGATGGATTTGTCGAGGTGGTGACAGACCATGAGCATGTCGAGATGCTCATCCACTGTGTTCACCGTGAACGGCCGGGTCGGGTTGGTGGAAGAGGGCAATACGTGCTCCTCGCCACAGATTTTGATGATGTCGGGTGCGTGACCGCCGCCTGCACCTTCGGTATGGAAGGCGTGTATGGTGCGGCCTTTCATGGCGGCGACTGTGTTTTCCACAAAGCCTGACTCATTGAGGGTGTCAGTGTGGATCATCACCTGCACGTCCATGTCGTCAGCCACAGAGAGGCAGCAATCGATCGCTGCCGGTGTGGTGCCCCAGTCTTCGTGCAGTTTCAGTGCGCAGGCGCCGCCTTTGATCTGCTCTTCCAGCGCGGCGGGCAGAGATGCATTGCCTTTGCCCGCAAACGCGAGGTTCATTGGGAAGGCATCCGCGGATTGCAACATACGGCCAATGTGCCAAGGACCGGGAGTGCAGGTGGTGGCGAGCGTGCCGTGCGCAGGGCCGGTGCCACCGCCGAGCATGGTGGTGAGACCGGAATGCAGCGCGTCTTCGATCTGTTGCGGGCAGATGTAGTGGATGTGGCTGTCAAAGCCGCCCGCGGTGAGGATTTTACCTTCGCCTGCGATGGCTTCGGTGCCGGGGCCAACGATGATGTCGACACCCGGTTGCGTGTCCGGGTTGCCCGCCTTGCCAATTTTGTGAATGCGCCCGTCCTTGAGGCCAACGTCGGCTTTGTAGATGCCTGTGTGATCGACGATCAGTGCGTTGGTGATGACGGTGTCCACTGCCCCTTCTGCGCGGGTTGTTTGCGCCTGCCCCATGCCATCGCGGATCACTTTGCCGCCGCCAAATTTGACTTCTTCACCGTAAGGGCCTGTCAAATCGCGCTCGACCTCGATCACAAGATCGGTGTCGGCGAGACGCAATTTGTCCCCGACGGTTGGGCCAAACATGGCGGCGTAGTCAGAGCGGGAGATTTTGGCGGGCATGGGCGGGTTCCTTGTATGTGGCCCCTAGGGTGTTTCAGTTGATTTGAAGTGCTCGAGCGCACGGAAACCGTCCGGGCTGATTGACCAGAGGTTCTTGCGGGATTTTGGACCGATGGACATGCGCACGAGGTTGCGGGTTTCCAGCGTCTTCAACAGGTCTTCTGTGTCCTGTCTTGTGGATAGGCCAGCCACATCGTTTTTGATGCCGGACCAGGACCGAAGAGCGTATTTGGACGACGTCAGGGCCTCCAGCACGTTGGCTTCGAGGGTGTCGAGCTCTTCCGTCAGTGCGGTATCGCCTTCTGCTTCGCTCTTTTCCGGTTCCCGTTCAGTTGCGGCATCGACTACATCCACAACTTCGCTGACCTGCTGTTGCAGCGACTTGAAATCGGCCTGAAGCCCGGTGGGGGACAGGTTCAGCGAGTGCACGAAATGACCGGCCCACGGCAGAATTGCGAGACCTATCAATATGATATGGGGTGTGGTCAGCTTGCTTGTATCATTTTGCAACAGGTCCCAAACCAGCACGGCTAGCACCAAGATAGAAATCGCTGCAGGCACGATGTGGTAGGTCTTTTGCGGATCGGTGTTTCGGGTTTTGTCGGTGGAATCGTCACTCATAATCCAGGGCTCCCATAACTTTTTGGTTGAATCCAAAAACGTTACGGTCACCAGAGATAGCGATCAAGTTTACCTCGCGCCGTTGACCCGGCTCAAACCGCACGGCTGTACCGGCGGCGATGTCCAAACGCAGGCCATAGGCTACGGCACGGTCAAACTCCAATGCGGGGTTGGTTTCGGCAAAGTGATAGTGGCTGCCAACCTGAATAGGGCGGTCGCCTGTGTTTGCAACCATGAGGGGGGTGACCTCCGCGCCTTCGTTTAAGGTCAGCTCACCGCTCGCGGGGATCAATTCGCCGGGGATCATTTGAGGTTCCAGACCAGAAGGCCCAGAGCGCCGACGACCACAGAGCCAACTGCGATGGGCAGCCATACTGGGTCACCAGCATGTGGGTGAAGGTGCGCGCCGGAGTGCGCAAGGGCTGGCGTTGTGGCGGTTGCGGCCATGGCGGCAATGGCAAAACGTTGCATCTGAGGGCTCCTTTAGCGGATGGGGTTGTGCACGGTGACAAGCTTTGTGCCATCCGGGAATGTGGCTTCGACTTGCACTTCGTGGATCATGTCGGCGATGCCATCCATGCACTGCGTGCGGGTGATCACGCGGGCGCCGGATTGCATCAGGTCGGCCACGGATTTGCCGTCACGCGCACCTTCGACCACGGCGTCGGTGATCAGGGCGATGGCTTCCGGGTGGTTGAGTTTCACGCCACGGGCGAGGCGCTTGCGGGCGACTTCCGCGGCCATGGCAATCAGCAGTTTGTCTTTTTCACGTGGCGTGAGTTGCATCGGGTCAGAGCATCCATGTTCGAGGAAGATCAGCGCCGTTCAGGTAAGTCAGCGCGGGAATAAGAGATTGGCGCAGGGCATAGCTGTCCTCCGCCAAGATGCGGGCAAACAGCAGGCCGTTTCGGATCAGGCTGGCGCCGGCGGTTTGTGGCAGGTGACTGCGCAATGTGTCCAGATAGCGATCCGCATCCGGCGCGGCGAACAGGATCGTGGCCATGGTGCGAGCACCACCGGCGATCGCCGCGCGGTTGAGGTGCTTTTGGACGTTGCCGGAGAGTTTTACCCGGTCGGCAAACAACAGCTGGCCGTCCCGTTTTATGGTGATCTTATCAAACAGCTCTGCGGCTTGCACGGTTTCGCCCATGGCTTTGCGGCCAAAGATCATGGGCTCCACCATCAGGAAGCGTGACGTGCTGTTCATGTCGACGGTGAGGCTTCGAGACAGGGCAGCGCCGTCAAACAGAATGGTTTCTTGGGGCAGCCAATCCATACGCGCGCCGGGCGCGAGGCTGAGTTTGCTGTCAAGGCGGCCGGTGCGCACGTCGATGCTGCGATAGGCGCGTTCGGCGGCTTGAGTTGTGAGGGTCAGGTGGCTGCCTTCGCCTGCATGTGCGCTTACATCAAATTGATCACCGCCGGTGATACCGCCTGCGGTGTTCAGCAGGACAGCTTGCAGCGCTGCGGTGCGCCCATTTGGGTAGTTGGCATTTGGAAACAACACGCGGCTGGAGCCGCACAGGCGCAGATCATCCAACACCGAGAGGCCATCGCGCAGTTTGCTGCGGATGTCAGCCGTGCCGATGGCGCGGGGCTGCTGGGCCTGAAGAGGCGGTGATATGGGCGCATGAGCGGTGATGGTGTGTGTCCTGGTAGGATGCGTAGGCTTATCGCTGGCATCACTGCGCAGAGGTCAAAAGGTGGGGTGCTGCAGATTTGAGCAAGCGCAAAAGGGTGCGATTAAAATGTGATCGAAATTTTGAGCGGCGCTTAAAAAATGAGCGGATTTGAAATTCGCGACTGCTTGTCCATGCCCAATTGTGTTTTGTCCCCTCAAAGGCCATTTTGCCGCCAGTTTCGAATCGCCTGAAATCAGGTGTTTGGTGGCCTCTAAGGGGCCATTTTCAAAGCCCGGCACAGGTCCGGAAAAGGAGCCCAACATGAGCTTTGATCGCAAAATCAAAATAGCCCCTTCCATTCTCTCAGCGGATTTTGCCAACTTTGGCCAAGAGATCCGCGCGATTGAGGATCAGGGCGCAGATTGGGTGCATGTGGATGTGATGGACGGTCATTTTGTGCCGAACCTGACTTTTGGCCCACCCGCCGTGAAAGCCTTTCGTACTCACGTCAAAACCTTCATGGACGTGCATCTGATGATCGCGCCGGTGGATCCCTATATCGAAGCCTATGCCGAAGCCGGCGCCGATATGGTCACCGCGCATGTGGAGGCAGGTCCCCATATTCACCGCACCATTCAAGCGATCAAGGCACAGGGCGTGAAAGCGGGTGTCAGCCTGAACCCGGGCACGCCATTGGAGAGCATCGAGCATGTGCTGGACCTCGTGGACATGGTGCTGATCATGACCGTGAACCCGGGCTTTGGTGGTCAGACATTCATTCACTCCGGTGTCGAGAAAACCCGCCGTCTGCGTCAGATGATTGGCGACCGTGAGATCCACATTCAGATCGACGGTGGCGTGACCACGGAAACCGCGCCGCTGGTGGCAGAAGCCGGTGCCGATGTTCTGGTGGCGGGCTCCGCCGTGTTTAAGGGCGGCTCTGTTGAAAGCGCGGAGGTTTACGGAGAGAACATTCGTGCCATCCGCGCGGCCGCCGAAGCGGCGCAATAAAACCAAGTATTTGGGGCGGGATCAGTCGCGGATCTCGTCGGCTTCCACGCCCCAAAGATTTTCTTTGAGCACCCAGCCTTTGTAGCCGCCTGCATTGAGGCGACACCAGCCTGGGTTGCACTCTTCCAGCTTTGCTATCACGCCATGCTCCAGATGTGCCGCGGTGCCGACCTTTTCGCCGGGACGCATGGCCAAAGGCAGCATGTCCTTTTGCACAATGACAGTGCGCACGCCGGACAGCAGAGAATAATGCACCCAGCCGCCTGCACCTTCTATGTCACGCACACGCCGCCAATGTCCGTATTCCGCAGTGATCTGCAGTGGCATGGATTTACGGGTGAACACCCAGTCGATGCGATGGGTGCGCGAGGGGCCGCGACGTACGTTAGCTTTGGTGGCTTTAAGCGACACGTAGCGTGGCATCGGCAGGTTGGTAACCGGCCCGCGTTTCTTCTCCGCCGGGGCCTCTGCCGCAACGGAAGTTGTGAGCGCCAATAGCAAAGCTGCGCCCAAGCTCACGAGAGATTTTGTACCCAAGGTGAACATATTGCCTGATTTTTCTGCTCTGGTGGCGCTTGCAGGTTCTTGTGCCTGACTGACCTGTGGGGCAGTGTGGCAGCAACGCGCCGAATTGGAAAGCATTGGGAGGCCCTGCATGCCAAAGCAACGTCTGAGTGTTGTCGTTACGCGACGCTTACCGGAAGCTGTTGAGACACGACTGTCAGAACTCTTTGACGTACGCCTGCGCGACGATGACACGCCGATGAGCCGCGAGCAGCTGGCAGAGGCGATGAAAGACGCAGACGTTTTGGTGCCCACGTTGAGCGACAAGATTGACGCCAATTTGATTGCGCAGGCAGGGGAGCGGCTGAAGCTGATTGCCAACTATGGCGCTGGGGTGGATCACATCGATGTGGCCTCTGCCCGTCAGCGGGGCTTGCTGGTGTCCAACACGCCGGGCGTGTCTGCAGATGATACTGCCGATATGGCGCTGGCGCTTATCTTGGGGGTTACCCGTCGCGTGAGCGAAGGGGTGCAGCGTATGCAGTCTGGCGAATGGGATGGCTGGGCGCCAACCGCGCTTTTGGGTGGCCGAGTCAGCGGCAAGCGGCTTGGTATTCTGGGTATGGGGCGTGTCGGCACCGCCGTGGCGCGGCGCGCGCAGGCCTGTGGCATGCAGATCCACTATCACAACCGCCGACGTTTGCGCCCTGAGATCGAAGAGCAGTATGAGGCGACCTATTGGGAAAGTCTGGACCAGATGCTTGCGCGTATGGACGTGGTGTCGGTGAACTGTCCGCATACGCCGTCGACATTCCACCTGCTCAACGCACGGCGTTTGAAGCTGATGAAACCCGCCTCGGTGATCATCAATACCTCGCGGGGTGAGGTGATTGACGAGAATGCCATGGTGCGGATGCTTAAGGCGGGAGAAATCGCGGGTGCGGGTCTGGATGTGTATGAGCACGGCCACGAAGTGCACCCGGATCTGCGCGGTCATCCCAATGTGGTGCTGATGCCGCATATGGGCTCGGCAACAGTGGAAGGGCGGATTGAGATGGGGGAGAAAGTCCTCATCAATATCAAGACTTTTGACGATGGGCACCGGCCGCCGGATCTGGTGGTTCCGGCGATGCTCTAAGCCATCATGCGCGCTTTCGTTGGCATTCCGTTGGATGGGCCAGAGGCGGAAGCGCTTCTGGATGTGCAGGGGCGGATTGCTGTGGGGCGTGAGGTGCCAGCGGCCAATCTGCATTTGACGTTGGCGTTTCTGGACGACCAGCCAGTGGAGATGCTGGAGGCGTTGCACGAAGAGCTAGAGTTGATACGTCAGTCGCAGTTTGAGTTGCACCTCAAAGGCATGGATATTTTTGGCGCGCCGCGCAGTCGGTCCTTCGGGCTGTTGGCGGTACCTGATCCGGTGTTGATGGCGCTGCAGGCGGATGTGGCTCAAGCGGCGCGGCGGCTCGGCATTGGGCTGGAGAAACGCCGGTTTCGTCCGCATGTGACGCTGAGCCGGTTTCGCGACGGGAAACAGCCGTCGGAGCGGGTGCAGGCGGCCCTGTCGCGGGGTGCCTCACTGGAAGTTGATCCGATCCTTGTGAGCGAAATCGCCTTGTATCGTTCGTCTTTGACCTCGGAAGGCGCGGTCTATGAGATCCTGAGCAGCTATCCACTGTTGGTGCAGGGGCTGTCCTGACCTAAGCTGATTTTCAAGCGGCAACCGAAACCTTGGGGCGCCGGATTGTCTTTTGGTTTGGGAGATTATCATGAAGCGATTTTTGTCAGCGGTTTCTGTTACTTGCTTGTTGGCGTCCACGTCGGGGGCGCAGGAGGCGGCGGATGGTGTGGCGCCGGAGGAAGGTTCTGCGCTGGGCGTGACTGTGCCGCAAAGCCTTCAGGAGGCGCTGGCCGCTAAGACGCAGGGCGCGCCCACTGAGGCGAATGACTGGATGGTGGCGGCAGCGCACCCCTTAGCGGTGGAGGCTGGCGCGGAAGTGTTGCGCGACGGAGGCACAGCGGCGGATGCCATGGTGGCGGTGCAGGCTGTACTGGGGCTTGTAGAACCGCAAAGTTCAGGTTTGGGCGGTGGGGCCTTCTTAGTTTGGTATGACGCCGAAAGCGGCGAGGTGACCACGCTGGATGGGCGCGAGACTGCGCCATTGGCGGCCACGCTGCGCCTGTTCCAAGACGAAAACGGGGAAACGTTGAAGTTCTTTGATGCGGTTGTTGGCGGGCGGTCCGTGGGCGTGCCGGGGACGCCGATGTTGATGGAAGTAGCGCACCGCAAATGGGGGCGCAGCCAGTGGCCAAGCCTGTTTTTGCCCGCCATTCGTCACGCAGAAATCGGCTTCCCTGTGTCGCCGCGCATGGCGGCCTCTGTGGCACGGGATGCGGAACGGTTGGCGTCTCATCCTGTCACGGCCAGCTATTTCCTGCCCGGAGGCACTCCGCTCGCGGAAGGTGAGATCCTGTTCAACATGGACTACGCCAAGAGCCTACGCTTGATGGCAGCGCAGGGGGCGGCCCCATTTTACACGGGGGAGATCGCGGCGGATATTGTGGGGACAGTGCGGGACGCCAACAATCCGGGCGTATTGAGCGCGGTGGATTTCGCGCTGTATCAGGTCAAGGAGCGACCGGCGGTTTGCCTGGAATATCGTGCGCATGATGTCTGTGGCATGGGGCCGCCATCATCCGGCGGTCTGACTGTTGGGCAAATCCTTGGGTTGGTGCAGCCTTATGACATTGCTGGGCTTGGTCCAGACAGTGCGGATGCCTGGCGCTTGATTGGCGATGCCTCACGCCTCGCCTTCGCGGATCGCGGTCGCTACATGGCCGACAGTGACTATGTGCCGGTGCCAAGCACTGGGTTGCTTGCGGCGGACTACCTGGCTGAGCGTGCGAAGCTGTTGGAGGGAAGTGCGGCTTTGGAGGCCGCTGAGCCGGGAGCGCCGGAGTTTGACCATGCGTTGAATTATGCTGATGGTGAGAGCTTTGCGCAGCCATCCACGTCGCACATCTCCATTGTCGACAGCTATGGCAATGCCTTGTCGATGACGACGACCATTGAAAACGGCTTTGGCAGTCGGGTGATGACCAATGGCTTCTTGCTGAACAACGAGCTGACGGATTTCTCTTTCCGCTCCCATCGTGACGGCGTGCCGGTGGCCAATCGGGTGGAGCCGGGCAAGCGGCCGCGCTCCTCCATGGCACCAACCATTGTGTTGAAAGACGGCAAACCGACTCTCGTGGTAGGCAGCCCAGGCGGCAGCCGGATCATTGGCTATGTCGCCAAGACGATCATCGCGCATCTGGATTGGGGCATGGACGTGCAGCAGGCGATTGATTTGCCGCATCTGGTGAACCGCTTTGGGACCTATGACATTGAAGCGGAGAGCGCAGCGATGGAGTTTGGCGAACCGCTGACCGGCATGGGGTACAAGGTGAACGCACGCGACCTGAATTCTGGCCTACATGCGATCTCGGTTGGGGAGATGCTGCTGGGCGGTGCGGACAACCGGCGAGAAGGGCTGGCCTATGGCGAATAGTCGCGGTTGACCTCCCGTTGGGCGCCGCTTAGCCATGGCGGAGATCATCATGGAGAAGGGGAGAGCCCATGGGACTGGCAACAGATTTGCCGCGCAATGAAGAGGGAATTTCAGCCGCGCTGGGTGTGTTGAAACAGCAATTTGGCGAAGCGTTTCACACCGGCCAGTCGATGCGTGAGCAGCATGGGCACACCACGACATGGATCAAGACGCAGGCGCCGGATGCGGTGATCTTTGCCAAGTCCACCCAAGAGGTGAGCGACATCGTAAAGACCTGCGCCACCCATAAGGTGCCAGTGATTGCCTACGGCACGGGGACTTCGCTTGAGGGGCATGTGAATGCACCGGCGGGAGGCGTGTGTATAGACCTGACCGAGATGAACAAGGTTGTGGCGGTGAACGCGGAGGACCTTGATTGTGTGGTGCAGCCTGGGGTTACGCGCGAGCAGTTGAATCTGGAGCTGCGCGACCAAGGCCTGTTTTTCCCAATTGATCCTGGCGCCAATGCGTCACTGGGCGGCATGGCCTCCACCCGTGCCAGTGGTACCAATGCGGTGCGCTACGGCACGATGAAGGACAACATCCTAAGCCTTGAGGTGGTGCTGCCGTCTGGTGAGGTGATCCGCACCGCGAGCCGGGCGAAGAAATCCAGCGCGGGCTATGATCTGACCCGCTTGATGATTGGCTCGGAAGGCACCTTGGGCATTATCACTGAGATTACGCTGAAGCTGCAAGGCATTCCGGAAGCGATGTCTTCGGCACGCTGTTCGTTTGAGACCGTCGATGCGGCCTGTCAGGCGGTTATGATGACCATCCAGTATGGCATCCCAGTGGCGCGGATTGAGTTGCTGGGTTCTCTGGCTGTGAAGGCGGCCAATGATTATTCGCAGTTGGACCTTCCGGAACAGCATTTGCTTTTGTTGGAGTTCCATGGCTCGGAAACCGGCGTGGCAGAGCAGGCCGAGATGTTTGGCCATATCGCCGAAGAGGTTGGTGGCACTGGGTTTGAATGGACGCAAAAGGCCGAGGATCGCAGCAAGCTGTGGCAGGCGCGGCATGACATGTATTGGGCGGCGCTGGCGTTGCGTCCGGGGGCGAAGGGCATTTCCACCGACGTCTGTGTGCCAATTTCGCGGCTGGCGGAATGTGTGACCGCGGCCAAAGAAAAGGCGGATGAGCTCGGGCTGATCTCCACCGTTGTGGGCCACGTCGGGGACGGCAATTTCCACATGCTGCCGCTGGTGGATATGGACAACCCGGATGAGGTGGCCGCGGCGCAGGGCTATGTCAGCTGGCTCAATGATGTGGCCATCGAGATGGGGGGCACCTGCACCGGTGAGCACGGAATTGGGCAGGGCAAAAAACCGTATCTGCGCAAAGAGCTGGGCGGTGCTGTGGACGTGATGGCGGCGATCAAAGCGGCGATCGACCCAGATGGCATCATGAACCCAGGGAAGATTTTCTAAGCCCGCTTTATTCAGAGATGAAATGCAAAGCCCCGGTGCAGGACCGGGGCTTTGTTGTCTTTAGCGATAGACCTCGTCCTCGCTTGGGAAGCTGCGGTCTTTGACCTCGTCGGCGTATTGGCTGACGGCGCGCTCAATGGCGGGGCCGAGGTCGCCGTAGACTTTCACAAACTTCGGCGTCCATTCGTTCAGGCCGAGCATGTCTTCAAGCACGAGGATTTGGCCGTCACATTCGGCGGAGGCGCCGATTCCGATGGTCGGGATCGGGATTTGCTTGGTGATCTTGGCCGCGAGGGGCTCAACCATGCCTTCGAGCACGATGGCAAAGGCGCCAGCCTCGGAAACGGCTTGGGCGTCTTCTTCGTGCATGGCCCAAGTGTCTTCGTCGCGGCCTTGGGTTTTGAAGCCGCCCATGACGTGGCTGGATTGGGGGGTGAGGCCGATGTGAGCCATCACGGGGATGCCGCGCTCGGTGAGGAAACGGATGGTCTCTGCCATGCGTTTGCCGCCTTCGAGTTTGACCGCGCCACAGCCGGTTTCTTTCATGATCTTGGCCGCGTTGCGGAAGGCGACAGCAGGGCTTTCCTCGTAGGTGCCAAAGGGCATGTCCACGACCACCAGCGCTTTTTGGGTGCCGCGCACCACAGCCCTGCCGTGCATGATCATCAGATCCAGCGGCACGCCGACAGTGCTTTCCATGCCATGCATGACCATACCGAGGCTGTCGCCGACCAGAATGAAGTCGGCGTATTTGTCGACGATGGCAGCGGTGTGCGCGTGATAGCTGGTCAGGCTGACAATCGGTTCACCGCCTTTGCGGTTGGCAATCTGTGGCACCGTGGTGCGGCGGATGGGGGTCTGTGTGCTCATGGTGTGACAACCCTTTGGTCAATCAGGAGAATGTCGCCGAAGGCAACGGAGATCATGATGGCGGTGGGGCCTGAGAGCGGCCCGTTGATGTCATTGAGCGTTTCAGCCGCAACGATGTCCAGCCCTTTGAGGGCGGCGCGGGGCTCTGTGGCGATGGTATCGGCGATGACCTTGTGCAGGTCGGCAACCGTGGCACCAGTTGCGGCGGCCTCGGCGGCTGCGAGGGATTTGGAAAGGACCAGCGCGGCTTGGCGATCCTCAACCGAAAGGCGTACGTTGCGCGATGACATGGCAAGGCCGTCAGCCTCTCGTACAGTGGGCGCGCCGATGATGGTGAGCGGCATATGCAGGTCGGCAACCATGCGCTTGATGACCTGAAGTTGCTGGTAGTCTTTTTCCCCAAAGACAGCCACGTCGGGCTGGACGATGTTGAAGAGCCGAGCGACCACTGTGGTCACGCCGCGGAAATGGCCCGGGCGGACTTCGCCGTGCAGCATATTGGCCAGCCGCGTGGTTTCCACGATGGTTTCATCACCGGTAGGATACATGGTCTCGATCCCGGGCAGGAACACCAATGCGACGCCAGCCTCACGGAGCATCGCTAGGTCACGCTTTTCGTCGCGGGGATAAGCGTCCAGATCGGCGCTTTCGCCAAATTGGGTCGGGTTCACAAAGATCGAGACAACCACATGGTCGGCCTCTGCCTTGGCGGTTTCCACAAGCGACATATGGCCCGCGTGTAGAAAGCCCATGGTGGGCACCATTGCCACGGTTTCACCGGTGGCGCGAAGCTCTTTGACTGCGGCGCGGCAGTCCGAAATCGAGCGGCAAATACGCATTCTTGCCTGTCTCCCTTCAAGGTGGTTGTGGGGTGTAATGCCCCCGCTGCGATGCAGCAAGGCTTTTTGCGGCAACGTCGCGTCGCAATTGTGCAATCAAGCGTCGGCTGGACCGTGCGTTTTTGCGCGGTTTCGGTACAGTTTGCGCAAAAGGATTATGCTCAGGGGAGTCGCCTGTCTCATGAAAACAAACGTAAAAGCCCTTGTTGTTGGCGGCGGTGCCGTTGGCACGTCGATTGCCTATCACCTTGCCAAGGCTGGTTGGGACGATGTGATGCTGATTGAGCGGGATGAGCTGACTTCCGGTTCGACCTGGCACGCGGCGGGTCTGCTGCCGCTGTTCAATATGTCTTATGCGACCACGCACATTCACCAGTATTCGGTGGATTTCTATAAGACGCTGGAAGAAGAGACGGGGCTGAACGCTGGTTTTGCCGTTGTGGGCAACTTGCGCATGGCGCAGACGCAAGACCGCATGGATGAGTTCATGCTCTATGCTTCCACTGCCGAGACCTGTGGCGTGAAGTATGAGTGGCTGTCTCCGGAACAGATCAGCAAGCGTTGGCCGCTTATCAAGACCGATGACCTGAAAGGCGCGCTGTTCCACACTGAGGATGGTTATATCAACCCGGCGGATGTCACCATGGCGATGGCCAAAGGCGCGCGTCAGCGGGGCGTGGAGATTGTCCGCAAAATTCAGGCGGATGCGTTCCATTGGAACGGCACACACTGGGAAGTGACCTGCACCAAGATGGTGGAGAAGGGCGGTAATCTGGTGCCAAGTGATGAGACTTTTGTCATCACCGCAGAGCATGTTGTGACCGCCTCCGGCAACCACGCGCAGCGCACCGCAAAGATGCTGGGCATCAAGATGCCTGCGATCCCGGTAGAGCATACGTTCATCGTGATGGATCAAGACCCTGAGCTGGTGAAATGGCGCGAGGCGGGCAATCCGGAGCACCCGGTTGTGCGCGATGCGGATAATGAGAGCTATGCCCGCGAAGAGCGTGGCGGCTGGATCCTTGGTATCTATGAGCACGGCGCGCCTGCGCGATTTGAGCATGGGGTGCCGGACAGCTTCCGCGCTGATCTGTTCCCACTCGATCTGGACCGGATTGCGGATCAGTATATGGCGATGGCGGAACGCGTGCCGTCTTGTGCAGAGAGCGGCCTGAAAGACGATTTCAACGGGCCGATTTGTTACACGCCAGATGGCAACCCTCTGGTGGGGCCTGCGCCGGGGCTGCGCAATATGTGGCTGGCGGAAGGATTTAGTTTCGGCATCACAGCGGCGGGCGGCACTGGCTATTACCTCGCGCAGATGATGGTGGATGGCGAAGCCGAGATCGACATGGCGTCGCTGGACCCCAAACGCTACTCGCAAAACTGGATGACCACCGAGTTTGCAGCGCGCAAGAACGAAGAGTGTTATGAGCACGTCTACATCCTGCACCACCCGGACGAAGAGCGCCCGGCGTGTCGTCCGCTGCGGACTTCGCCAGCGTTTGATCGTCAGAAGGCCAAAGGCGCACAGTTTGGCTGGGTCAATGGCTGGGAACGGCCGAACTACTATGGCCCGCTGGATGCGCCATCGAACTTTGATGAACAGAGCCGCAGCTTCCGCCGTGGCGGATGGTGGCAATATGCCGTGGTTGAGGCAAAGGCGATCCGTGAGGGCGTGGGCCTGATTGATGCGACGGCCTTTACCAAACACGTGGTCAAAGGGCCCGGTGCGACGCAGTTCCTCGACTGGTTCACCTGCAACAAGCTTCCAAAAGTCGGGCGCATCAACCTGACCTACGCGCTGACAGCGGCGGGCACCACGCGGACCGAATACACCATCGTGCGCAATGGCGAGAACAACTATTATCTTGTCTCCGCAGGAGCTTGGACCGAATACGACGCGGACTTCCTGCGCAAGGCGGCCGAGGACAAGATGGAGGAGTTCGGTTACATCGAGATCCAGGATGTGACCACACAGTGGGGTGTGTTTGCCATTGCTGGTCCAAAATCCCGCGATGTGCTGAAGAAGGTTATCAGCGATGCGGAGCCAGACACGGCACTGTCCAACAAGCGGTTCCCTTGGTTGTCGGTGCGCCAAATCGAGCTGGGCATGTGCCCGGTAAATGCGATCCGTGTGGCCTACACGGGTGAGCTTGGCTGGGAGCTGCACCACCCAATTGAGATGCAGAACTACTTGTGGGATTTGCTGACCGAGGCAGGGGCCGAGTTCGACATGAAGCTTGTCGGCGCACGGGCGCAGAACTGGCTGCGTCAGGAAAAGTCTTACCGCGCCTTTGGCACCGAGCTTGGCCGCGATGCGACGCCTGCCGAGGCCGACCTGCCACGCTTTATCGATCTGTCCAAAGACTTCCATGGCAAAGCCGAGATGGAAGCGCTGGGCGTGCGGGTGAAGTGTTGTACGTTGCTGATCGATGGGCCGGAAGATGCAGACCCATGGGGTCGTGAGGTGCTTTACACGCCGGAAGGTGAGCGCGTTGGGCGTTTAACCTCGGGCGGTTACTCGGTGGCCTTTGAGAAGAGCATTGGTATGGGCTACGTGAAGCCAGAACTGGCGGTTGAAGGCACTAAACTGAAGGTCAAGATGCTAGATCAGTTGTGGGATGCCACTGTGACGTGCGACAGCCCGTATGATCCGAAAAACGAGACCATCCGCAAGGACGGTTAAGCCCATTTAAGATAAGAGAAAACGCCCCGCCGGTGAGCGGGGCGTTTTGCGTTTAGTATTCGCCCTTGGTGATCACGCCGTCTTTGTTGGCGTCCACCCGTTCAAACCATGTGCGCAGCGCAGTTTCCAGTTCCGCGCGGGTGACCGAGCCGTCGAGGTTCAGGTCGGTGTTTTCGCGACCCAAGCCCGAAACCGCGCGCAGCAGAAGGGAAGAGGCATCCTTGCCAGCAGCCTCCGCGCGGGCTTTGTCAAAGGCGGTGTATTCCTCGTTGCTGAGCGCGCCGTCGCCGTCGGCGTCAAAGGTCTCAAAGATGGTTTTGCGCAGCTCTTCCACGTCGGCCCATGTGATGGTGCCGTCGCCGCCGAAACTCCAGCTGGAGATATCAGCGGCCTGTGCGGTGAAGGCGGAGGAGCAGGCCAGAAAGCCGGCCAAAACAAGTGAGCGTCGCATGGGAAGGTCCAATGTGTTGCGGAACAATTGGAGCCAACCATAAGTGGCAATGGCGGCAGTGTCAGCCCGCGGACAGTTCTTCAAAACACTCCTGTGCTTTTGCCGCATACATCATGGCGGGACCGCCGCCCATCTGGATTGCCATGGCCAGCACATCGGCCATTTCTTCTTTGGTGGCGCCGGCGCGCACAAGAGCATCACAGTGCAGGGAAATGCAAGGCTCGCATCGGCTGACCACGGCCATGCCAAGCGCGACAAACTCCTTGGTCTTTACATCGAGCACACCGCCTTCTTTCACGGATTTGCTCAACCTGCCAAAGGCGCGGGCGGTGTCGGGGATGGCTTTGTTCAATCCGCGCAGTTGGGTGCGGGTTTCAGAAATCTTGTCGGTCCAGCTCATGAGACTCTCCTTGGTTTTGCTGTATCATATTCCGTTTGCAGAATGTGAATTTGATTTCGATCAGATGCGACGCAAAAAAGGAGAGCTTGACGTTGCGTCCTACGATGGCGCGCGCCAAATCACGAGAAGGTTGTTGGCAGGCATCTCTATGGGCTTATTGGGCGTCAGGCCACAGGAGGCGCCAAAAGCCTGGATGGCGACATCCGATTTGTACCCGATTTCAGAGTCTTGCGCGCGCAGGCTTTGGTCGAATTCTTTATCGCCGTCGGAGACCAAAACCCCATCGCGTGAAAAGGGGCCGTAGACGACCAGACATCCACCTGGTGCCAAGGCTTTGGCCGCTTCCGAGATGAGTACCTCGGCTTCGGATTGGCTGATCAAGTGCAGTAGATTGCTGAGCAGGATCAGGTCCGCTGGGCCGGATGTGCCGCCCCACCCCGGTGCGGTTGCGTCGAGCAGGATTGGGGTTTCCACGTTGGTGAGTGCGGTTTCGGACAGATAGGCTGCAATGCTGGCGATCCGGTCCTCGGCGATTTCTGTGGGCTGCCACGTGACCTGCGGAAACGCCTTGGCATACGAGACGATGTGCTGGCCGGTGCCGCTGGCGATCTCCAGGGCGCGGCCTTGAGGCGGAACAAACTCTGACAGTGCCTTGGTCAGCGGTTCAGTGTTGCGCGCGGCAGAAGGAGCAAAGAGTTTGCCGTCACTAGCGGGCGTGGCCACAGAAGCGCTGTCTGGCAGATCAAGGCGGCGGGGCATCAGGCAAACCTCCGTGGATCAAGGGCGGTGATGACTTTGGGATCGATTGCGGGCGTCTGTCCGGAAATCAGGTCGGCGACCAGTTGCGCAACAGCCGGGCAGGATTGGAAGCCATAGCCGCCCTGACAGGCCACCCAAAAGAAACTGGGATCTGCTGCGTCGGGGCCGATCACCAGATTGCGGTCGGGTGAAAAGGTGCGCAGGCCCGCCCAAGTGGCTTCGACACGGGTGACTTCCTCGGTGACAAACTCTTGATAGCGCGCAAGGCCTTCGGCGATGACCATGTCATCTGGCCAGGCGTCAAACGGCGGCATCGGGTCTTCCTCGGCGGGAGACACGATGAGGCTGCCTGCGTCCGGTTTGGCGTACCAGTTTTCGTGAATATCCAGCAGCATCGGCCATCGGCTGACGTCATGCCCGCCAGGGGTAGGAATGCGCGCCATGGAGCGGCGCAGCGGGGTGACGTTGAGAGGTTTAATTCCCGCGAGTTTGGCGACCTCGTCGACCCAGGCGCCGGCGGCGTTCAGCAGCATTTTGGCGGTGTAGGTTTCGCCGCTTGCCAAAACCTCCCAGCCGTATGAGAGTTTTGTGATTTTGGTCACTTCTTGGTTTGTGTGGACCTCCCCGCCGTGGGCGCGGCAGGTTTTGGCAAACCATTGGATCAGCCGGTCGGTGTCGATGTCTTCCCCGGAGTGGTGATGCGCGGCATTGCCGATTGCATCGGTGTTGAGGATTGGCACCATTTCAAAGGCCTGATGGAGGTCCACCGGGGCGGCGTCAAAGCTCTCGCAACAGCGTTTGAAGGCCTCGCCTTCGCCTTTGGCGGCTAGAAACATCACCCCGCGTGGCGAGAGGAATCCGCCATCCTCGGATTGGAAGAAATCGCCGCTGGCGTGGCTGAGTTCCACCGTGCTGGGGGAGCCGTAGTTGGGCTCAAACACTGCGGCGGACCGCCCGGAGGCGTGGTAGCCGAGGGCAGATTCCCTTTCCAGAACGACGGTTTTACCGAGAGGGGCGAGGCGGGCGGCGGCAGAGATGCCGCCGATGCCACCACCGATGATGAGGAAATCAATCATGCTTCGTCCAGTCTGTCCGTGGCAGGGGCCGGTGTCTGGCTGAGCGCTGTGATCTCGGCGTAGAGCGCATCGTCTATCTCAAAGCTTGTCGCAGCGAGAGATGGTTTAAGTTGGTCAAGGTTGCGCGCGGAGAGGATCGGGTTGGGCGCGGTGCTGTGTTTGGCGACCCAAGCGGCGGCCAATGTGGCAGGATGCACATCCCGTGCGGCGGCCAGTTCACACAGGTCGACCGCAGTTTTGTGCATCCAATCAACGTCATACCGGGCGGCATAGCGTTCATCTGTGGCAAGGCGCCCGTGTGCATTTTTGGCGCCGTATTTGCCTGTGAGCAGACCGCCGCCAAGCGGAGAATAGGTGGCGGGTAGGATACCAAGATCGCTGCACATGGGCAGTATCTCGACCTCAGCCTGACGTTTCACAAGGCTGTACATCGGCTGCAGGACGTCGATTGTCAGGCCCAGTTTTGACGCCGCCCAAGCGGCTTTCACAACTTGCCATGCGGCGAAGTTGGAGAGGCCTATGTGAGAGATCTGCCCGTCGGCCTTGAATTGCGCAAAGGTTTCAAGGGTTTCGTCAATTGGTGTGTCTGCATCAAAGCGGTGCAGGTAGAGGATATCGACGTGATCCATATTGAGCCGCTTGCGTGACACATCAAATTGCGCTCGCAGATTTTCTGCACCCGCGCCGCCGCGATAGCCGACCTTTGTGGCGATCACTAGGCCTTCACGCAGAGGTGCGGCTAGCTTGCCGAGGATCGACTCGCTTGCGCCGTCGGTGTAAAGATACGCGGTGTCAAAATGAGTGATGCCCGCATCCAGGCAGGCGTCAAACATCTCGGCGCTATCGCGCTCGGAAGCGGTGCCGCCAAACTGCATGGTGCCAAAGGCAAAGCGGCTGATCGGTGTGCCGTCGGGGCTGGTAAGTGTCTGCGTCATGGCGGGACGTTGCCATGTGAACTATTTCGGGGAAAGAGCTTTTTACAAGCTCAGGTTGGTTGCGCCGCTGCTGGTGCGGACGTTACTTCCTCTCGGAGCCATGCAACAACTCTTTGGCGATGAGGATGCCGCGTAGCTGGGTGAATGAGATGGTAGGCTTCTGAAGTGGGCTGCGGTTGCCAAACAACGGTCAAGTGGCCATGGTCGAGCGCGTCCTGAACCAATAGGCGTGGCGCAAGCGCTATGCCTTGGCCGGTGATAGCTGCGTCTATCGCGAGCGCGGTTTGATTAAAGGACAGCACCGTTTGAGAACAGGGTAAGATATTGCTTTCTAATAGAGCTTTCCACCTTTTGTGGCCGTCTTCTATTAAGGGCTGTGCTGCGATCTGCGCCAAGGTTTTTAGGTCAGTGGACAGTGATGGGTGCGCGACGGCCACCAAGTTGAGCGGCGCCCATTGCTCGCTGTGCGTTTGCGGCACGCATGTAGGTGGCCCTTGGCGAATGGCAATGTCTACGGCGTCTTTGGTGAAGTCTGTGCGGGTTTCGGAGGCGTGTATGTGCAGCGATATTTCCGGGTGCAGTGCAGCAAATTTTGCCAACCGGGGCACCAGCCATTTTGAGGCCAGAGAAGGCGGCACAGAGAGCGTCACTGTCTGTGTCGCAGGCTTAAGTGCCTGGGTGGCCGTCTCGATCTGGCGCAACGCAGCAGACACGGCCTCGTGGTATCTGCGGCCTTCTTCTGTGAGGGGCAGGCCCTGCGGAAGGCGGTGAAATAGCTGTGTTTGGGTCTGCTGCTCTAGGTTTCGCACCTGCTGTGCCACAGCGCCCTGCGTTAGGTTGAGGGCTTCTGCGGCGCGCCGAAAGCTGCCGTGTTGAGCGGCGGCGTCAAACATGGACAGACTGTTGAGGTTAATGCGGATCATAGTGCCAAGGGAGTAGATTTCCTACACTCCAAGCGACGAAGCATGATTGGTCAAAGCGGGAGATATTGGGCAGTGTCGCTGCTCAAAAGGAGCTTGATATGACCAAAGTGGCACTGATCACCGCAGGTGGTAGTGGAATGGGCGCGGATGCGGCTAAGCGATTGAAAACAGACGGGTTTGAAGTCGGCATCTTGTCTTCCTCTGGGAAAGGTGAGGCCTTGGCTGACGCATTGGGTGGAGTTGGTGTCACCGGGTCGAATTTGGTGCAAGCGGACCTACAAGCGCTTCTAGATAAAGCGCTTTCCAAGTGGGGGCGGGTGGATGTTTTGGTGAATTCTGCCGGACATGGACCCAAAGGGGACATTCTGGAGATCAGTGACGACGACTGGCATCTCGGGATGGAGTTTTACCTGATGAATGTGATCCGGCCTGCGCGGATTGTGGCGTCGATTATGGCGAAGCAGGGTGGCGGATCGATCATCAATATCTCGACTTTTGCCGCGTTTGAGCCTGACCCTCTGTTCCCGGCGTCGGGCGTGTTTCGTGCTGGGTTGGCGAGTTTTACCAAGCTGTTTGCCGACAAGTTTGCAGCGGAAAATGTGCGTATTAACAACATTTTACCGGGGTTCATCGACAGCTTTCCGGAAACAGAGGATCGCAAAGCCCGTATCCCGATGGGGCGCTATAGTCGCAGCGAGGAAGTGTCTTCCTTGGTGAGTTATCTCGCGGGTGAGGGCAGCTATGTGACTGGGCAAAACTGGCGAGTGGATGGCGGGCTGACCAGCCACGTTTGATGCAGGGTTAACCTTTGTCTCGTGCTTTTGCTCATTTTGAAAAGCACGTCGGTATTGCGTCGGTATCACGTCTGTTTTGCAGAGGTGCGGTTCTGGGAGTCGTGTCAGTTCCCGCACCTCTTAACTCTTTCCGCTGTGCGGCTTCATTCTGGCGCAGGTGGCGGCAGGGTGAGGCCACAGTCATAGCTTTGTGAGAGGAGCGCCTCTCGGCGTTTGGCCGAACCGGTAGACCCGCAGAGAAACTCCATGCGGCGGGGGGAGAAACCGAAGAAACCAAATGTACCCGTTGTCCAGCATGTCTCGAGCGCGGCGCGGTAGCCTTTGCTTTCCACCTCGTCTGATCGCGCACCTGCAGGGATCATCAGGAGCCCGCTGCGGTTGCGCTGTAGAGACGTTTCGTAGTCGTCGAGCTGGTCATAGGCCCAGCCCCAGCTCCAGATGCGATCGACCCAGCCTTTTGTCATGGATGGCATACCCCACCAGAATAGCGGGAAGATCAGACAAATCGCGTCCGCGCGGGCGATGCGGTCCTGTTCGCGGGCCACATCGGCTGGCACATTGGTTTTGCCGTCGCTGTCGATGTCGGCCATGGACCAGAGAGGATTGAACCCTTCGGCATGTAGGTCAGCAAGTTCGGTGCTGTGCCCGGCGGCCTCAGCGCCGTTCATAAAGTGCTGCGCAGTGGCGTGGCTGAAGGAGTTGGGGTTGGGGTGATCGAGAACGGTAAGGACGTGCATTTAGGCCTCTGAAAGTATGTTTGAGGCACTTTAGGGCTTCAGGCTAACTTGAGGTCAAAGGGGTATAAGTAATTATTTTCAATGATATACGAAAAAAGCCGCCTGACATCTTCTGTCGGCGGCTCTTGTTGAATTTGTGTTGGGGGGCTTTACGCGTCGCGGCTGAGCCGTTCTTCGAGCACTTCAAACGGCACGCCGGGCGTGTCCTTCGCGCCGCGGATCACCAGCGAGGTCTTCACGCTGGCCACATTGGGCGCGGAGGTCAGGTCTTCGGTTAGGAAGGTCTGGAACGTGCTGAGGTCCGGGGCGACGCATTTCAGGATGAAATCTACTTCGCCATTGAGCATGTGGCACTCGCGCACGAGCGGCCAGTCGCGGCAGCGGTCTTCAAAAGCAGAGAGGTCTGCTTCGGCCTGGCTGACGAGGCCGACCATGGCAAATACTTGCACCTCAAAGCCCAATACGCGGCTGTCGACGTCGGCGTGATAGCCGCGGATATAGCCTGCATCTTCCAGCGTGCGTACGCGGCGCAGGCAGGGTGGGGCGGAGATGCCGACTCGCTTGGCGAGCTCAACATTGGTCATGCGGCCGTCGGCCTGTAACTCTGCGAGGATTTTGCGATCGATAGGATCAAGCCGGTGTCCGGGCATGTATCTCGTCTCGTTGGTCAATTTTGCGGTTATTATAGCATTAAAGGGCGCATGCGCAATTATATTTCGTGTTAGCGCAATATCCTTTTACGGTTTTCTGTCGTATGCTGATTTTTTGGACCACACGTTTTGGTTTTTGGTCTTGGGCTTTTCCTGACGTGTGCGGAGGGCTATATCGGCTAGCGACTTAGATTTTGCAACGCGGAAAGGTGCCTTTCATGGCCGAGACAAAATACACCAAGGTTCTGATCATTGGGTCCGGGCCTGCGGGCTATACTGCGGGCGTATATGCGAGCCGCGCAATGCTGGAGCCGGTGCTGGTGCAGGGCATGGAGCCGGGAGGGCAATTGACCACCACCACTGAGGTGGAAAACTGGCCATCCTTTGTGGAGGTGCAGGGTCCTGAACTGATGGTGAAGATGGAAGAGCACGCCCGCGCGATGGGCTGTGAGATCATCGGCGACATGATTGTGGACCTTGACCTGAGCGAGCGTCCTTTCAAGGCCAAAGGCGATAGCGGCACGCTCTATACTGCGGATGCTGTGATCCTTTGCACCGGAGCGCGCGCCAAATGGCTGGGGCTGGAGAGCGAAGAAGCGTTTAAAGGCTTTGGCGTTTCGGCCTGTGCGACCTGTGACGGCTTCTTCTACCGCGGTCAGGAGATTGTGGTTGTGGGAGGTGGTAACACTGCTGTTGAAGAAGCGCTGTTCCTGACCAACTTTGCCTCCAAAGTGACCTTGATCCACCGTCGTGATGAACTGCGTGCGGAGAAGATCTTGCAGGAGCGCCTGTTCAAGAATGAGAAGATCGAGACTCTCTGGTTCCATGAGCTGGAAGAGGTTGTTGGGGATGACAATCCTAAAGGTGTAACCGGTGTGAAAGTGAAGCACGTGGAAACGGGCGAGATCAGCGAGATTTCGGCGGCAGGTGTGTTCATTGCGATTGGTCACGCGCCAGCGAGCGAGTTGGTGAAAGATCAGCTGGAGTTGCACAATGGTGGCTATGTGAAAGTGGAGCCGGGCACCGCGAAGACTTCCATTCCGGGCGTGTTTGCGGCGGGTGACTTGACCGATCACGTATACCGCCAGGCTGTGACCTCTGCGGGCATGGGCTGCATGGCGGCGCTGGATGCAGAGAAGTTTATCGCTGAAAACGAGTAAGGTCTTGCGCAAGTGAGATTGGGGCGGGGTCGTGTTTGCGGCCCCGTTTTTCTTTGGGGTTGTGCGGAGATGCGCAGGGAGCTGCGCCTTGACCCATGGCGCGCGGTTGGTCAGTCTCGCACACAGGGACCCCAAATAAAGGACGGCACCGGTGAACAGATTGTGGCAGGGCAATTGGCGTACCAAAGCACGCATTGTGTCGGGGTTAATCCTGTTTGCGTATGTGCTGTTTCATTTCTTTAATGTGGGCATGGGGCTGTTTTCGCTGGAGGCGATGGAATGGTCTCAGGATGCGCTTGAGGCGGTCACCAGCAACCCGTTGGGACAGCTTGCGCTTTACGGTTCCTTGCTGACGCATATGGGCTTGGCGCTCTATCGGCTGGCGCGGAAGCGCACGCTGCGCATGCCTGCGTCGGAGGCGGGTCAGGTGCTATTGGGGTTGCTGATCCCGCTCTTGCTGATGACGCATATCGTGCACACGCGGGTGGCTGAGAACCGCTTTGCGGTGGAGCCGGAGATGGGGTTAATCGCCGGTTTGATCTGGAATTCACCCAATGGGTGGCAGCAGGCGGCGCTGTTGCTTGTGGTCTGGGTCCATGCCTGTATCGGCTTGCATATGTGGCTGCGGGTATTGCCTGCTTGGCATCGGGTGATGCCGGTGATGTTGTCTTTGGCAACTTTGGTGCCAGCTTTTTCGCTTGCGGGCTTTTTGGTTCAGGGGCGGTTGCAGAACATGCGGCTGTTTGATCCGGAGGGCGGTGCGGCCGTGCGAGAGAGTTATGGGTTTCCGACCACGGAGACTTTTGCGCGGCTGGCGGAGATCAATCGCAGTTTGCTTGGGATTTTTGTTGGGCTCGTGGTGTTGACCATGGCGGTGCATTTTGGGCGGCGTTTTATAGGGGCGCGGCGGGCGGTGCGTATTCGCTATGTGGATGGGCCGGAGATTTCCGGGCAGCCGGGCATGACTTTGCTGGAGATGTCGCGCGTGGCTGGCGTGCCGCATATGGCGCTGTGTGGCGGGCGTGGGCGCTGTACCACGTGTCGGGTGATTGTTGAGGATGGAGCCGAGTTGCTGCATACGCCGGAGAAGGCGGAGGCGGACAGTTTGGCGGCGGTGAATGCGCCGCCCAATGCGCGGCTGGCTTGTCAGTTGCGGCCTAAAGAGCCTGCGACGGTGCTGCGGGTGTTTCGCAGCGACGGACAGCAGGCGCGGGCGCATCAGAGTCTGGGGCAAGAGCGTCGGTTGGCGCTTCTGTTTCTGGATATGCGCAGTTTCACGGCGCGCACCACGGGGCAGTTGCCATATGATGTGGTGTTTCTGTTGAACCGGTTTTTTGATGCTATTGTGCCGTCGATCACAGGTGTTGGTGGTACAATCGACAAGTATCTTGGCGATGGGTTGTTGGCGGTGTTTGAGCTCGACAGCGAGGAAGCGTCTGCCAAGGCGGCGATAGAGGCTGCGGCGGGGATCAGTTCTGCGTTGCAGGTGTTTAACCAGACCTTGAAGGCGGAGAATGCACAGCCGGTGGCGATTGGCATGGGGCTGCATTTGGGGGAATTGGTGTTGGGCGAGATTGGCGCGGTGAATCTGGCGCCGCGCACCATCATTGGTGACACGGTGAATGCGGCTAGCCGTCTGGAGGGGCAGACCAAGGCGCTGGGCGTGGAGGTGCTGGTGTCGGAGGCTGTGTTGGCAGCGGCGGGGCATGATCCGGAGGCGTTTGACCTTGAGGTGCTGGAGCTGCGTGGCGTGGCGCAGCCGGTGCGGGCATTGGCGCTAAAACGGGCAGCGGCCTTGCCTGCGGTGTTGGCGCAGAAGGTGGAGACCGCCTGATATTGCGCCGCGTTGCAGCATTGCAACGGCAGCATGTTTGCTATGCATTCGCCAAATAAGACTTTGAGATTTTGCTAAACCCTCCTATGTGTTCACGCATGAACACACTTTGAGTCGTTTGGTATGTCCAAGACACCACAAGAACCCACAGCTGAAGAAGCAGACGTTTTGTTCCGTCTGTTGCGTCAGCTGGATCAGGCGCCGGAGGCATCGCAACGTGCCACTGCGGCGGCTGTTGGGATATCTTTGGGGCGTCTGAACGCGCAGCTGCGTGCCGCGGCAGAAGCCGGGTTGATCACCATTAGTGATCGCGCGGGCCCGGACAAACGACAGAGGTTTGCCTATTCGCTCACCCGCAGAGGGGCAGCGGAGAAAGTGCGGCTTACAGACCAATTCCTCGCCCGCAAGCTCGCCGAGTATGAGGCGCTACACGCGGAACTGACAGGCTCGGCAAGCGGCCTGGTCCCTATCAAACACAGGACACATCCAATGCAAAACAATCTGGCTCCTATTCCTGAGCTCTACGTTTCTTATGAGAGTGCGCAGAAGCTGAAAGTCGAAGCGGCTGATCTCGTCAGCTGGGATCTGACACCACGTCAAATCTGCGATCTGGAACTGTTGATGAACGGTGGCTTCAACCCGCTGAAAGGATTCCTGACCGAGGAAGACTACAACGGTGTTGTTGAAAACATGCGTTTGGCAGACGGGTCTCTGTGGCCAATGCCAATCAACCTTGATGTGTCCGAAGAATTTGCGGCTGGCCTGCAAGAAGGTCAGGACATTGCGTTGCGCGACCAGGAAGGCGTTATCCTCGCGACCATGACCGTGACCGACAACTTCGTGCCGAACAAAGCGCGCGAGGCCGAGAAAGTTTTCGGCGCGGATGATGATGCACACCCAGCGGTAAACTACCTGCACAACCAAGCGGGCAAAGTGTACCTGGGTGGTCCAGTGACCGGCATCCAGCAGCCGGTGCATTATGATTTCCGCGCCCGTCGTGACACGCCAAACGAGCTGCGTGCCTACTTCCGCAAAATGGGCTGGCGCAAAGTGGTTGCGTTCCAAACCCGCAACCCGCTGCACCGCGCACACCAGGAACTGACCTTCCGCGCCGCAAAAGAAGCGCAGGCCAACCTGCTGATCCACCCTGTTGTGGGCATGACCAAACCGGGCGACGTGGACCACTTCACCCGCGTGCGTTGCTATGAGGCTGTGCTGGACAAGTATCCTGCTTCCACCACCTCTATGTCCCTGCTGAACCTGGCGATGCGTATGGCTGGTCCACGTGAGGCGGTTTGGCACGGTCTGATCCGCGCCAACCACGGCTGCACCCACTTCATTGTTGGCCGTGACCACGCTGGCCCCGGCAAGAACTCTGCCGGCGAGGATTTCTACGGACCATATGACGCGCAAGAGCTGTTCCGTCAGCACCAGGAAGAAATCGGCATCGAAATGGTCGACTTCAAACACATGGTGTGGGTGCAGGAGCGCGCGCAGTATGAGCCAATGGACGAGATCAAGGACAAGGACGAAGTTACCATCCTGAACATCTCCGGCACCGAACTGCGCCGTCGTTTGGCCGAAGGTCTGGAAATTCCTGAGTGGTTCTCCTTCCCCGAAGTGGTGAAGGAGCTGCGCAAGACCCGTCCGCCACGTGCACAGCAAGGTTTCACCGTATTCTTCACCGGTTTCTCCGGTTCCGGCAAATCCACCATTGCAAACGCGCTGATGGTCAAGCTGATGGAAATGGGCGGTCGTCCAGTGACGCTGCTGGATGGCGACATTGTGCGGAAGAACCTCAGCTCCGAGCTAGGCTTCTCCAAAGAGCACCGTGACCTGAACATCCGCCGGATCGGGTATGTAGCGTCCGAGATCACCAAAAACGGTGGTATCGCGATCTGTGCGCCGATTGCGCCTTATGCGACCACACGCCGTGCGGTGCGTGAAGACATCGAAAACTTCGGTGCCTTTGTTGAAGTGCACGTGGCGACCTCGATTGAGGAATGTGAACGCCGGGACCGCAAAGGCCTCTACAAGCTGGCGCGCGAAGGCAAGATCAAAGAGTTCACCGGCATTTCCGACCCATATGATTTGCCAGAGAACCCTGAACTGCGGGTTGAGACCGAAGGCACGGACGTGGATCACTGCGCCCATCAGGTGATCCTGAAGCTGGAAAGCCTCGGTTTGATCAAGGGCTGAGCAAGGCCATAGAAAACACGAAAGGCGCGGGAGTTCCCGCGCCTTTTTTTTGAGTGGTGGTCGGATTTAGCTTTCCGGGATCAGCACTTTGTCGATCACGTGGATCACGCCGTTGGAGGCACCGATGTCTGCGGAGACGACTTCGGCGCCGTCCACTTTCACGCCGTTGCGGGCGTTCACATCAAGTTTGGACCCTTCCACAGTCAAAACCATGGCCTTTTTGCCAGCGATGTCACCGGACATTACTTTGGCAGGAACCACGTGGTAGGTCAGGATCGACACCAACTTGTCTTTATTCTCCGGCTTCAGCAGGTCCTCAACGGTGCCAGCTGGCAGAGCGGCAAAGGCTTCGTCGGTTGGGGCGAAGACGGTGAACGGACCGTCACCTTTTAGGGTGTCCACGAGGCCCGCGGCCTCAACTGCGGCCACCAGAGTGGTGAAGCTTCCCGCTCCGACAGCGGTGTCGACAATGTCTTTTTTGCCGTGACCATCCGCCATGGCGAAAGTGGCTGTGGTAACGGCCATAGCTGCGCCCATAGCGGATGCGATGAAGGTGCGTCTGAACATGTGATTTCCTCTCCAATGTTGATGCAAAGGCTACGCAGAGGAGAGATCAAATGGATCAGAGGATTTGTGCAAAAGGATAGGTTGGAGTAATTAGTGAATTGAAATTAAAAGATAAACGTTTTTGTGAGAAGTGCGTGATCACCGTGAGATGACCTCCTGGCGCGCAAATTTCTCCGCGCCAGGGGGGACTTCTTTGCGCTTAATTACTGCGGGTTGCCGCGTGAGCGACGTCCAGAATGTGGTGGCCCATTGGCGCAATCAAATCGGCTTTTTTCGGGCCATCCGGCGCGCGGTAGATTTCCTTGTCGTGTTTGATGGTGACCTGCACTTTGATCTCCGCGAGGGTTTCTGGATCAACCGCCGTGGGGTCGTCTGATAGGATCACGAAGTCCGCCACTTTCCCCACCTCGATGCTGCCTTTCATGTCCTCCTCAAAGTGTTGGTAGGCAGGCCAGAGAGTCATGGCCTTGAGGGCAGTCATCACGTCGACGCGGTGATGCGGGCCAAGAATGTCACCGGAGCGGCTGCGGCGTGTCACAGTTGCTGAGAGCACGCGCATGCTGTTGGGGAAGGCGACGGGGGCGTCGTGGTGGGTGCCAAACATCATGCCCCGTTCAAGGACCCAGCCAGTGGGGGAGATGTTGTCTGCATTAATCGGGCCAACCGTGTGATCGCGGTGCCAGTCGCCCCAGTAAAACGTGTGCATGGGGAAGAGGGACGGAGAGACATTGAGGTCGCGCATCTCTGCCACCTGATCTTCGCGCAGGAATTGCCCATGGATCAGGACCGGACGGCGGTCGGTGATGCCGTGTTCCGCCTCGGCAGCTTTGATTGCAGAGAGCAACATATCAGAGGCGCCCTCGCCGTTGGAGTGGGTTAGGATCTGGATGTTGTTTTCGAATGCCCATGCGATGGCATCATTGACCTGATCCTCGCTGGCGGCGGAATAGCCTTTGTAGCCGGGCGGGTAAGTGCCAACGGGGTCGTAGTAGGGGCGGTCACGTAGGGCGGTGAAGCCCTGCGGGGACCCGTCGATAGTGAGTTTTGCCCCGGCGATGAGCACGCCGTTTTCATAGGTGTTGGACTGATTGGCGAGGATATAATCGCGGTCCACCAGAACGTCGGGGTAGATGGCGAGGTCGACGGGCAAGTCTCCGGCGGCGGCAACGGCTCGGGCGATTTCGGCCACTTGCGGAGTCGCGCGGCCTTCTTGCGCGGTGGTGTAACCGAAGCTGGCCCAGAGTTGGGTGCCGGCGCGGGCGAAGGATTTGAAGCCCTCCTCGCCAATGCCTCCCAAGAGCTTGCCCAGAACGAGGAAGAAGGCGTTTTCCTCAAGCACACCGTTGGGGGTGCCGTCTTCGGCGTAGCGGATCACACCTCCCGGAGGCGTGGGCGTTTCGCGGGTGATGTCGGCCGCGGCGAGTGCGGCTGAGTTGGCGGCACCGAAGTGACCGGATTGATGCACGATGATGATCGGCACGTCTTTGGACACCGCATCGAGGTCTTCTTTGGTGGGGTGACGCAGCTCGGCCAGTTGGGATTGGTCATAGCCAAAGCCGACAATCAGGTTGGAAGCCTCGATGGCAGCTTGGTTGTCGGCGATCCAGGCGCGCAGGGCGTCTTGCAGGGAGGCAATATCCTGCACCTCGCCATCGGGTGGGGCCAGCAGATTGGCGGAGAGCGCTTGTAGGCCGCCCATAACGGCATGGCCGTGGCTGTCAACAAAGCCGGGTAGCATCGCACGGCCGTCCAGATCAAAGACTTTGGTGTCGTCGCCTTGGTGGGCGAGCATGTCGGCCTGTGTACCTACGGCGAGGATGCGGCCGTCTTTTACAGCGACGGCTTCGGCGCTAGGAGCCGCGTCGTTGATGGTGAGTATGGGGCCACCGGAATAGATGGTGTCGGCAATTTCCTGCGCCAGAAGGGGCGCGGACAAGAAGGTTGAGAGGGCGAGTCCGCCAAACGTGGCTGTCAAACGAGTCATCACAAAATCCTTTTGAGGCATGGTATGACTGTGAGCGCAAGCGATGGTTGCTGTCAAATGACGCCTTCTCTGCGCTGAAAGCTCGTGACAAGGGGTGAGAGGACTCGCGATTAGATTGAGGAGTGGATCATGGGGCCCAAGGAAGTTGTGCTGGAGTGGGTGAGTGCCTTTAACGATGGCGACGCGATCCGGATCGCGGACCTTTATGCGGAGGATGCGATCAACAATCAGGCGGCAAATGAGCCGGTGGCGGGGAAATCAGCCATCTTCGACATGTTTCAGGCCGAGTTCGCGCAGGCAGAGATGACCTGCATCGTTGAAAATCTGTGCGAGGGTGGGGACTGGGCGATCTTGGAATGGCGCGATCCGCTGGGATTGCGCGGGTGCGGTTTCTGTCAAACCAGAGACGGGAAGATCGTTTTTCAAAGGGGCTATTGGGACAAGCTGAGTTTCCTCAGGCAACAAGGATTGCCGTTCCCTTTCGAGTAACGTCTCAGCCATTTTTTGGTTTTGGTTTTGTAAATCAAAAGGCCCGCCAATGTGGCGGGCCTTCGTAGTTGATCTCTAAGGGATCAGCTTAGTTTGGGATCTCGGCGGTGATGCCTTCCAGGTAGAAGTTCATGCCGGCCAGACCGTCGTCACCGTAGTCCTGCGCGGTTTCACCTTCTGCCAACCACGGCGTGCCGTCCTGCTTGTTCAGCGGGCCGGTGAAGGCGTGATAGGAGCCGTCTGCCAGTGCATCAACCAGAGCCAGAGCTTCGGCTTTTACGTCTGCTGGAACTGCGTCAGAGATTTCACCGATGCCAACCATGCCAGCGCCGATGCCGTCCCATGTGGACACGGATTCCCAGGAACCGTCCATCACAGCTTGGGTACGTGCGATGTAGTAAGGCGCCCAGTCATCGATGATGGAGGACACGCGAGGGAATGGGGCGTATTCGCCCATGTCAGACGCCTGACCAAAGGTCACAACGTTGCCAGCTGCCTGAGCGGCGGCCTGTGGCGCGGTGGAGTCGGTGTGCTGCAGGATCACGTCGGCGCCTTGCTCGATCAGAGCTTTGGCCGCGTCAGCTTCTTTGGCTGGATCAAACCATGTGTACGCCCAGATGATGGAGAACTCGACGTTTGGATTCACTTTCTTGGCGTGGATGTAAGCGGAGTTGATGCCGCGGATCACTTCCGGGATCGGGAAGGAGGCGATGTAACCAATTTTGTTGGTCTTGGTCATCTTGCCCGCGATGTGGCCCTGTACCGCGCGGCCTTCGTAGAAGCGTGCGGAGTAAACGGACACGTTGTCGGCCTGTTTGTAGCCGGTGGCGTGCTCAAACTTCACCTTTGGGAATTTCTTGGCAACGTTGATGGTTGGATCCATGTAGCCAAAAGAGGTGGTGAAGATCAGGTCCGCGCCTTGCAGCGCCATCTGGGTGATCACACGCTCAGCGTCGGCACCTTCTGGTACGCTTTCAACAAAGGTGGTTTCGACCTTGTCGCCAAAGTGCTCTTCCACAGCCAGACGGCCTTTGTTGTGCTCGTAGGTCCAGCCGCCGTCGCCCACTGGGCCAACATAGACGAAGCCTACTTTGGTTTTGTCGTCGGCCATGGCGGTGGTCGCCAGACCCAGCGCGACAGCCGCGCTTGTCAGAAGTTTGGTGAATTTCATTTCGGGTAATCCCCCTGTTGGTGGCAGTTTTTTGTTTAGGTGCCTCATTGCGAGGCGTGGAATGTGCGGCCAAGTGATGCGGGTGCGCCGCTTTTGTCAGCCGACATGATGACCAGAACGAGGATGGTTATCAGATACGGTGACATTGCCAAGTATTCCACCGGAATGGCAATACCCGCTGCCTGCAGATTGAGCTGCAAAACGTTAATCCCGCCAAAAAGATAGGCGCCGAGCAAAACGCGCCATGGTTTCCAGGAAGCAAAGACCACAAGGGCCAAAGCGATCCAGCCCACACCGGCGGTCATGCCTTCGGTCCACTGCGGCACGCGAATGAGTGAAATATAGGCACCGCCAAGGCCTGCGCAGGCGCCGCCAAACATGATGGCGAGGATGCGCACGCGGATGACGTTGTAGCCAAGCGCGTGGGCGGCATCGTGGCTTTCCCCAACCGCGCGCAGGATCAGACCGCCGCGAGATTTCTTGAGGAACCAGTAGACCGCCGCTGTGAGCGCGAGGCCGATGTAGAGCACGGGATCGTGACTGAACAGGATCGGGCCAAGTACCGGGATGTCGGAGAGCACCGGGATGTCGAGCTTCGCCATGGCCGGGGGTTTGATGCCCACGTAGGACTGCCCCATCAGTGCCGACAGGCCGAGGCCGAAAAGCGTGAGCGCCAGACCGGAGGCCACCTGATTGGCCAGTGCAAACTGGGTCAGGAAGGCAAAGAGCAGCGAAAGAACCGCGCCTGAGATCATGGCGGCGACAAGGCCAACCATCGGCGAGGTGGTTTCCACGGCGATGGCAAAGCCGGAGATGGCGCCGATGATCATCATGCCCTCGACGCCGAGGTTCAGAACGCCTGCGCGTTCGACAACCAGCTCGCCTATGGCGGCCAATAGAAGGGGCGTGGCTGCGACCATCAGAGAGGCGATCAGCAGGACGGGATTGATTGCGGAAAGGTCCATTATGCGGCTCCCTTGGTTTTAAGCACCACGCGGTAGTTGGTCAGCAGGTCGAGCGCGAGCAGGAAAAACAGCAACATGCCCTGGAACACCTGAATGGCAGCCGACGGCAGGCCCAGGTTGCCTTGAGCCAAATCGCCGCCCACGTAGGTCAGTGCCATGAGCAGAGCTGCCAGCAGGATGCCAACCGGGTGCAGGCGGCCGAGGAAGGCCACGATGATGGCGGTGAAGCCGTAGCCGGATGCGAAGTCGATGTTGATCTGCCCGGAGGGGCCGGTGACTTCAAACAGACCTGCGAGACCTGCCAATGCGCCGGAGGTGCCAAGGCAAAACAGGATCAAGCGGGTGGGGTTCACCCCGGCAAACCGCGCCGCGCGGGGGGCTTCGCCGGTGAGGCGGATGTTAAAGCCCAGAATGTGGCGGTTGAGCAGGATGTAGGAGAAGATCACTGCGATGAAGGCAAAGGCCATGCCCCAATGCAGGCCAGCGGCTTCGTTGATCCAGCTGTTGGCGGCGGGGTAGTCGGAGAAGTTGCGCGAGCCGGGGAAGCCCATGCCTTCGGGGTTGCGCAACAGGCCGAGCGACATGGAGGCCAAGAGTTGATCGGCCACATAGACCAGCATCAGCGACACAAGGATTTCATTGGTGCCAAAGCGGACTTTCAGAAGCGCGGGGATCATGCCCCAAGCCCAGCCACCCAGCGCACCGGCGACAATCATCAGCGGGAAGATCAGGCGGGTTTCGGTCGGGTAGAAGGCAAGGCCTACAGCGGCGCCACAGATCGCGCCCATGATGTATTGGCCTTCGGCGCCGATGTTCCAGATGCCCGCCTTGAAGCCCAGCGACAGGCCAATGGCGATCAGCACCAGCGGCGCGGCTTTTACTAAGAGCTGTGGGCGGTAGTAGAAGGCAAACTCGCCCAGCACCGGATCCCAGAAAATGGTGCGGATGGCCTCAAACGGGTTTTTGCCCAGTACAGAAAACAGCAGGCCGCCCATAAACATGGTGATGGCCACAGCGATCAGCGGTGTGGCGAGCGACAGGGCGCGCGACGGGGTGGGGCGTTTTTCCAGCGCGATCATGCGCTTGCTCCTTCTTGTTCTTCATCGCCCACATGGGCAACTTCCATGCCGTGGGCACCGCCCATCATCAGGCCAATTTCATCAATGGTCAGACCGGCGGCAGGGCGGATGTCAGACATGCGTCCTTCGTTGAGCGCGCCAAATCGGTCAGAGATTTCCATAAGTTCATCAAGGTCTTGCGAGATCACCACAATCGCGGCGCCACCTGCGGCAAGATCCAGTAGGGCTTGCCGGATCGAAGCAGCGGCGGCGGCATCCACGCCCCATGTGGGCTGGTTCACCACCAGCACTTCCGGGCGTTGCAGCACCTCGCGGCCAATCACAAACTTCTGCAGGTTGCCCCCAGAGAGCGCGCGAGCGGCCACGTGGTTGCCTGGCGTGCGCACGTCAAACTCTTTGATGATGGTGTCGGCAAAGTCGGTGGTCTTGGACCAGTTTACAAAGCCGTTGCTGGTCAGCCCCTCGCGGATTGCGCCGGTGAGCAGTGCGTTTTCGGTCAGGCTCAGGTCAGGCGCGGCGGCATGGCCGAGACGCTCTTCTGGCGCTGCCAGAATGCCCAGGTCGCGGCGCGCGTTGGGGCCGAGGTTGGCCACGTCTTGGCCTTTGACCTTGATCGAGTCTGGCCAAGTCAGGGCTTCGCCGGAGAGCGCGGCCAGCAGTTCGTCCTGACCGTTGCCAGCTACGCCGCCGATGCCGAGGATTTCGCCTGCGCGCACAGTGAAGTGGATGTTCTTGAGTGTGGTGCCAAACGGGTTGGTGGGCTCCAATGTCAAACCGGAGACATCCAGCACAACTTCCCCCGCCTTCTCGGTGGTGCAGGTCGGCGTTTGCAGCGTGTCGCCCACCATCATTTCCGCCATATCGCGGGCGGAGGTTTCTGCGGGCACACATTCTCCCACGTTTTTGCCAAGACGCAGAATGGTGGCGTGGTCGCAGAGCGCGCGGATTTCTTCGAGCTTGTGAGAGATGTAGAGGATCGAGGTGCCCTCGGCCTTCAACTTGTTCAGCGTCTGGAACAGGATGTCGACCTCTTGCGGGGTGAGAACCGAAGTCGGCTCGTCCATGATCAGGAGTTTAGGATCTTGCAGCAGGCAGCGGATGATTTCCACGCGCTGGCGCTCGCCGGCGGAGAGGTCGCCCACGGTGCGGTTGGGATCGAGCGGCAGGCCGTAGGTTTCGGAGACGCGGCGGATGCGGCGGGCGAGGTCGCGCATGGCCGGTGGGTTCTCCATGCCAAGCGCCACGTTTTCCGCCACCGAGAGCGCGTCAAACAGTGAGAAGTGCTGAAACACCATCGCCACGCCAGAGGCGCGGGCGGCCTTGGGTTCGGCGGGGGCGAAGGGTTGGCCGTTCCAGGTCATGGTGCCGCTGTCAGGCTTCACCAGACCGTAGATCATTTTCACCAGCGTGGATTTCCCGGCGCCGTTTTCGCCAAGCAGGGCGTGCACCTCGTTGGTGCCGATGTCAAAAGAGACATCATCGTTGGCCACCACGCCGGGGTAGGTTTTGGTCAACCCCTTGATGGAGAGTAGTGGTGTGCTCATATCTGTCCCCCTGGCTGCGGGTGTCGCCGCTTGCTCGTGGCGCAAAACCGCTGAATTTCTAGCGCATTCACCCTAGAAACTGGCCTGCCGTGTCTGCAAGATAAACTTCGGCGCGCCTTTGTGCTCTGGGGGCCAATGACCTGCGCAGTGTCGGATGGCTGCCCCTCATATCCTTGGTTTTTAAGGGTTAGGCCAGAGTATTTTCAAAGATTTGTAGAAAGAGTTGCAGGCGCATAGGTTAAGCCTTTGCCCAAATTTTACACAGGTTTTGAGGTGTTTTGGGCAGGTGGGCTGGAATTTGGAGGGGATTCTGAGAGTCGTTTTTCCTTGGTTTTGCGCGGTTTTGCGGTAGCGAGGGACCTAAGACCTCACTTTGAATTCTCGATTTGCCGCGCCTTGGTATTTGGGCGTGCGTCTATTTCCATCAGGAGGTGCCATATGGTTTCAGCTGTTTCTGTTCGTCTTCAGACAACGTGCACGCGGGCATTGATATGTGCCGCGGCGCTGGGTGCGGCCACATTGGCCTTCGCAACGCAAGGTAAGGCACAGGTGGTGCCCTCCGAGGAGGCTGCGGAAAGCGGTTTTGCCGAGGCGCCGTTTTCCCCCTATGCCAACCGATCGTTCCCGACGTTCCCGTTATGGGGCGAGACCCATTTGCACACTGGCCTGTCGCTGGATGCGGGGGCGTTTGGCAACATTTTGGGGCCAGATGACGCCTGGCGGTTTGCCAAAGGGGAGCAGGTGGTGTCCTCAACAGGGCAGCCGGTGAAATTAAGCCGACCACTGGATTGGATGGTGCTGACCGATCACACGGACCTGATGGGCTTTGCGCCGGATTTGCAGGTGGGCAAGCCGGGGGTTCTGGCCGACCCAAAAGGGCGCGAATGGTATGAAGGCTACAAGAAAGGTGGGGCAGAGGCCGGTAAGACGGCGTTTGACCTGATCACCAACTTCTCGCAGATGACGCTGCCGGAGTTGCTGGTGGAGAGTTACAGCCCTGGCGCTGATCCTTTTGCCTTTACCTGGGAAAAGATCGTGAACGCGGCGGAGGAGCACAATGATCTGGGGCGGTTCACCGCCTTTATCGGCTTTGAATGGACCTCTGTGCCCAAGGGCTTCAACCTGCACCGCAACGTGATGTTGCGCGATGGTCCAACGCGGGCCTTGCAAGTGGTGCCACCGGTCACACAGCCGCCTTACGGCGACACCGATCCGCATCACCTGTGGAAATGGCTGGAAGAGTATCAGGAAAAAACCGGCGGGCGGGCCGTTGCCTTTGCCCACAATGGCAATCTGTCCAATGGCTGGATGTTCCCGACGGAAGACACCTATCATGGAGGCAAGGTGGATGAGGAATATGTGCAGCTGCGTGCCAAATGGGAGCCGCACTACGAAATCACTCAGATCAAGGGGGATGGCGAGGCGCATCTGTTCCTGAGCCCCGATGATGAGTTTGCCGACTATGAGAACTGGGATGCGGGCAACCTCGACCTGACCGAACTCAAGACCGAGGAGATGCTCGCGGGGGAATATGCCCGCGAAGCGCTGAAGCTTGGCTTGGCGCTTGAAAAGAAATTTGGTGTGAACCCGTTTAAGTTTGGCATAGGTGGCGCAACAGACAGCCATACCGGTTTGGCAACGGCCGAGGAGGAGAACTTTTTCTCCAAGTCGGTGAGTGTGGAGCCGTCCCCGACACGGATCGAGCATCCGTTTATTGCCAGCGATCTTGGGCGTATTGAAGGGCACCAGTTGGTGGCTTCTGGCTACACTGCAGTATGGGTCACAGAAAACACGCGGGCGGCGATCTTTGACGCGTTTAAGCGGCGGGAGACCTATGCGACTACCGGTCCACGGATGGGGCTGCGGTTCTTTGGTGGCTGGGAATTCACCGACGAAGACCTGCGCACGCGGAACCCTGCTGTGGTCGGCTACTCCAAAGGGGTGCCGATGGGCGGCAACCTGAGACCCAACGAAGGTGATGGCGCGCCAAGCTTCCTGCTCGCTGCGCTGCGCGATCCGATCGGGGCTAATCTTGACCGTATGCAGGTGATCAAGGGCTGGATGGATGCCGAAGGTGAACTGCATGAGAAGGTCTATGACTTGGCCTGGTCTGACGGACGCGAGATGGATGCCAATGGCAAGGTGCCTGCGGTGGGCAATACTGTGGAAATTGATAGTGCCAGCTGGTCCAACACTATTGGGGCGGCAGAGTTGACCTCGGTGTGGACGGATCCGGATTTTGATCCGGCTGAGCCGGCTTTCTACTATGTGCGTGTGCTTGAAATCCCGACACCACGCTGGGTGCTTTATGACAAGCTGTGTTATGGCATTGAGCTGCCTGCCGAAGCGCAGCTTGTGCATCAGGAGCGGGCCTATTCCTCGCCGATCTGGTACACGCCGCCGAAAGGGTGATCTTTTTCTGAAACAGCAACAGGGCGCCGGTGGTGGCGCCCTTTTGTTATTTTATCAGCGCTTTGGCGTCTTTGCTGAGCGTGCGGGCAGAGTTTGCCAAAATCACCGTGTCGATGCCCACCGCCACAAAGGTGGCGCCGAGATCGAGGTAGGTTTTTGCGGCCTCCATCGAAAAGGTCAGGATACCGGGGGCTTTGCCTGCAGCGGCGATGCGGGTGATGGCGTCTTTAATCACGGCCTGCACTTCGGGGGCTTCGGGTTGGCCGGGGAGGCCCATGTCGGCAGAGAGATCGGCGGGGCCGATGAAAACGCCATCCACACCGTCAACTGCGAGAATGTAGTCGAGGTTATCAATAGCGGTGCGGGTTTCGGCCTGCACCAGCACACAGATTTCTGCGTTGGCGGTGGTGGCGTAATCTTGGATCGCGCCGAACTGAGTGACGCGTGCGCCGTAGCCCCCCATACCGCGCACACCTTCAGGCGCGTAGCGGCAGGCTTGCACCACGGCCTCGGCCTGGGCGGCGGTGTCGATCATCGGCACCAAAACGGTTTGCGCGCCCGTATCCAGAACTTGCTTCAACACCCAGTCTTCGGCAATTGGCACCCGGACCACCGCGTGGCTGCGGCTTGGGTCTAAAACGCGGACCTGGTCCGTGATGGAGCGCAGATCATTGGGGCCGTGTTCGCCATCCACAACCAGCCAGTCAAACCCCGTTGTACTCATCAGCTCCGCTCCGATGGTTTCACCGAAACTCATCCAGCACCCGATTTGAGGCTGTTTGGCGGCAAGGGCGGCTTTGAAGGGGTTGTGAGGCGCAGGCATTAGGGGCTCCGGTCAGAACTTTGCGTGTTAAGCGAATTGACGGCATTCCGGCGCAACTGTACAGCGATTGTTTGTCGCCTCGAAAACGAGAAAGGCCGACCCGAAGGCCGACCTCTCCCATAGCGAACTTGTGACTGTGGGGGTTAGCCCAGCAGTTTGGCCTCGTGGCGCTTCAGCGACAGGCGGGCAGCGGTGTAACCGGCCAGACCTTCACGTTGCTGCAGCTCCGGGAACAGGGCGTAGATTTCGTCGCGCTGTTCTTTGCCGATGCCGTTCATGGAGTATTCGCCCGGCTGGAAGCTTTCGCTCCATGCGCCGTCTGCGAGCACCACTTCGTGGTTGTCACAAAGGAAGTGGATGTAATCCACGCCGACCACGTCGACCTGCTCGACACCATCAAGATGGGTCAGGTGCTTGGCCGCGACCAGAACTTCGCGCTCTTCAAAGAGCAGTTCGGCTTGCTCGGACACCAGTAGCATGCGGTGCGATGGGGACACCATCATGTCGCGCTCTGGCTGGTTTGGACCAAGTGCACCCTGTTTGATCAGGATTGGGCGGAACTCTGGGCGTGCCATGAGTTCGCGACCGGAGACATGCTTGCGGCCAGCCCAGCGGATGGTCTGCAGACCATTGTCGCGGGTCACAACCTGATCGCCTTCCTGCAGGTTCTCTACCGCCACTTCGCCCATTGGGGTTAGGATCCGGGTGTTCGGTGTAAAGCAGGGAATGATTTCAATATTCTCGAAACTCATCCGACCTATAACTACAGCTTCATCACCTGAGCTATCCAAAAACTCGACAGTGCCATCCCTGCCATTTCCATCGCTGTCGGCCACTAAGTCTGTTAGGCGCCAGTCTACCCCTTGTTCCCCGAATAGCGAAAGTTCATCCTGATCGACGCCACCGTCTCCGCCGAAGATTTCGTCTCCGATGCCCTCCGATGCCCGATCTACGAAGAACTCGTCCTCATCATCGCCGCCAAACAACACATCTGTACCCAGGCCACCAGTGATTTCGTCAGCACCTTCGCCACCGATGATAGTGTCGTTTCCTTCCTCACCGTAGATAGTGTCGCTTCCAGCGCCGCCATCGATTGAGTCGTCTCCGGGTTCTAATGCAAGAGCATCATCAAAATCATCTGGTCGCTCTGCCAAATCTCCCGTGATGAGATCAATTGTTTCCTCACCGAAGATTTCGTCATTTCCGGCTCCGCCAATGATTGTATCGCCGCCTATACCGCCGCCAATCAGGTCGTCGTCGTCACCGCCGTCGATTAGATCGTCGCCTGAATCACCGTTAAGCGTATCATTGCCAGCTCCACCAATAATCGTATCAGGTGTTTGCCCAACCGATGCCAGTCCTACAATGCCGGGCGTACCACCGGTAATTGCATCATTCCCCTCACCGCCATCTAGAGTGTCCTCGCCCGCACCCCCGATAATGAGATCGTCTCCAGCTTCGCCAAGAACGTTGTCATTGCCAGCACCCGAGTCAACGGTATCGTCGCCTGCGCCTGCTTCAAAAGCGTCATCCCCCGCATCACCAATTAAGCTATCGTTGCCCTCTTCGGCAATGACGAGGTTGTCGCCAAGGCCTGCGTCCACATAGTTGTTACCTGCGCCCGTGGTGATTTCGTCATCACCCAGGCCGCCAATGATGCTGTCGTTTCCGTCTCCACCGCTGATGGTGTCGCCACCCAAGCCGCCATCAATTGTGTCGTCACCCTCGCCTCCTGCGATGATGTCGTTACCGAGGTTGCCGCTGAAGGAGTCGTTACCGACTCCGCCGTACATGAGATCGGACTGGATTCCCCCTACAAAAGTGTCGTCGCCTTCCCCGCCGAACATGCGCGAAACACCGGCAGTGTTGGTCATGAGGTCGTTGCCAGCGCCCCCGATGAGGTCATCGCGGCCAAAACCACCCTCAAGGACATCATCACCTTCGCCACCAAAGATAACATCGTCGCCAACCCCACCAATAACGGTGTCGTCGCCACCGCCGGCAAGAATGGCGTCATCTTGGCTGTTGGTGAAGGGGCCACCGGGCGACTCTACGAAGCTGTTAGGTGTTTCGGAGAACAGGTCTGTTCTCGTGATGTTGTCAAACCCATCGAAGTTGTCGACCAAGTCACCTTCGGGGTCACCGATGTAGGAACCGTCGATCAATTCGCCGGAGGCAGTGCCTTCAACGACGCCGTCGCCTGACAGTTCGCGAATGACAACGGTTTCAATTTCCGAGAATACCAGAGTTTCGCCAGTCCGGTTGCCTCCACCGTCGAGATAGAAGATCGTGCCAGCTTCGGACGCAGGATCCCCGTCGACGTACTCGATTTCAGCAGGGCCGTTGATGATTAACGTATCTTCGTCAACGCCGCCTTCACCCCCGATGATTTCGTCCCCGGCCGCACCGTAGAAGGTGTCACGGTCATCACCACCCAGCATTGTATCGCCGCCAGCAGAAACCAAACGGTCGTCACCGGCGCCGCCTTCGGCGTAGTCACTGCCGCCGCCTGCGAAGATGGTGTCATCCCCGTTGCCTGCAAATAGGCGGTCATCGCCCGCACCGCCGACCAGAATGTCATTGCCTTCACCACCAGATACAGTGTCATCGCCGTCATTGCCGAGCAGTGTGTCGTTGCCAGCGTCACCGGACACTTCGTCGTTTCCGGTAAAGGCGTCGATGTAGTCGTTACCTTCATCGCCAGAAGCGGTATCGTCGCCGCTGCCTGTTGCAATGAAGTCGTCACCATCGTCGCCACCAGCGAGGTCATTTCCATCGCCACCGAAAATGGTGTCGTTGCCGTCGCCGCCACGCAGGTAGTCGTCATCTTCCCGACCGTCTAGGTAGTCGTCACCATCTTGGCCAAAAAGGGTGTCTGAGCCAAAGCTACTGTCGACAATGTCGTCGCCGTCACCGGCAAAAACGAGGTCGTCATCCAGGGCGGCAATGACTGTATCGTCGCCTTCGCCAGCGATAATAATGTCGTCGTTACCTTCTTGGCCTGGCAGGATGGCGTCGTCGTTGTCGACAAAATCGCCATTCGGGTCGCCGTCGTAGTTGATGTCGATCACATCGCCGTCCGAGGTGCCCTGTACGATGCCGTCTGGCGCAACTTGTTCATCAAATAGGATGTTTTCGATCTCGGTGAAGGCAATTGCTTCGCCGGTTTCCCGAATAACGACAACACCTTCTTCGCTTTCGGGATCGGTGTAGACGATTGAAACTGGACCCATACCCCGAAGATCGAACGTGTCATCATCATCGCCGCCTTCGCCACCATAAACAAAATCAAGGTGGGTCGCTCCTTGGATGGTGTCGGCATCGTCGCCACCCATCAGAGTATCCATGCCTTCTCCGCCGGTAAGGAGATCGTCGCCCTCCTGTCCATAGATTAGGTCGTCACCCTCTCCGCCGGTGAGCACGTCATCACCGTCCTCTTCGATGACGCTCGGGCCACCTTCAAAGAAGATGTCGGACACTGTCACGTCCGCAGGCTCTTCGCCGAGGTTGACCAAACGAATTTCCATTTCGGCAACTGGTCCGGGAACTGTAACCAAAACCGAGTTCGCGGCGGTGGTGGAATCACCCGGAGTGCTGCCGTCGGAGATGGCCGCTTCGTTGCCCGGAACACCGTCGATATCCACCAAGTGCAGGTTTGTCAGGTCTTCTGCTGTGAAGGTGACTTCGACAGGATTGCCTTGGGCGTCCCAAGCCAGCACCTTAACCACAGAGTTTTCATCGATGTCGTTGATGCGGAACTGAACGTTTTCAACCGCTTCGGAGAACACGAGCGTTTGAGAGGTTGTCGCATTCTGTCCTGTGCCAGTGGCGATACGCGCGGCGCTGTTGGCATCGCCGGTTTCGTCGCCGGTGTTGATGCCGTCCAGAACCTGCGTCTCGTCTTCAAAGGTGTTGGACCCACCCGATCCGGCAGAAGAGGTAAGGGTTACGGAAACGGAACCGGTGTTCTGCACAAAGGACGATGCGAGGTCATCACCGTCTGCCGGGCTGCCAACTTCGCTCCAATTGAAGCTTTGGATACCACCAGGTGTCGGAGTCGGTGTGGAGCCGGGCTCGTAGCCACCATAGATGGTGTCATTGCCGTCCATCCCATCGATGGTATCGCTTCCGCCTTCTCCGGCAAGAACGTCATCACCTGGTTCATCGGTGCCGTCTTGCGTGCCAACTTCGTCACCGTAGACTTCATCATTGCCTGCACCCGCGTGGACCGTGTCGTCGCCGTTGCCCGCAAAAATGGTGTCGTCTCCGGCACCAGCGACGATTGCATCGTCGCCGTCTTGGGCACTGATGACGTTGCCGTTGTTGTCGATTGTATCGCCTTCTGTGTCGACGAATCCTACGGACATATCGTCGTCAGTTTGTGTGCCGTCTACAATTCCCGGACCGTTTGGATCAGCCATGGTACCCTCTTTTCCACCGCGTAAGCCGCGCGGATCGCCAGAGGGCAGTCCACACCTAACAGAAAAGGTGCCTCTGCGCCATTTGGCGTGAGTTGCGCGGCATCGCTAGATGCCCTCTACGTATCGTTTGGCTGCCCCAAGCCAGAACTCGTCCCCCAGTTGGACTTGCTCCAAATATGATGCAATCGAGGCAAGGAAGAAACAAAAACCTGCACAATTTGACGAAAAGCGGTGCGATTGCGGCAGGATTAAGCGTTAAGTTTTGGTTAATGTTTGTAGGGGTATTATTTGGATTGTTTCCTGTTTGAGGCCTAAATTGGGCGGGTAATACGGCAAAACAGTGCCGGGCGACGCCATACTTGCGCTCTTATTGCCTAGGGTTTCCCTTGCGTCATGGTTTTGAGGTTCTGTCGTTTCCAGATGTGAACCAATCGATCGGGTTCGGGAGGCCCATGTGCTGTGATCTGCGCGACACAGATCGAAGGCGCTGATTGTTTTCGTTTCATGGACAAGTTTCGAATTTTTTCGGGATTGATCCCAACTCTAGAACGACACCTGTCGAATCGCCATCTGCCTCAGGGGCAAATTGTCGCTTTCGGAAGGTGGGGAGCGTGACTTTGATAAGGCGATACCTTGCCTTATGAATGCGCGGGGCAAATCAGAGAGCAGGGAGGTGTCCATGCGCGAGCGGTTAGAGTGCGCAATTGTTCGCTCTAGTCAGACAAAGTCGGAGCAGCCACCGTCTGTGAAAGCGTATACCAAATTTAGCGGGAGATCCGGTGGTGCTGCTGGGGAGGATTGAACTCCCGACCTCACCCTTACCAAGGGTGCGCTCTACCACTGAGCTACAGCAGCGTTACCGTGGCGCGGTGTTTAGGACCAAACTTCGACATGTGCAAGCGCAATCTGGACCCTTTTTTGCGCGTCATGTAAAGAAACTGCATGGAAGATAAAACGACCCCTATAAATAAAGCCAAAAAAACTACTACCAGCCGGGAAGATCGGTTAAAGGCGGCCCTAAAAGCCAATATGGGGCGCCGGAAAGCGCAGGCCAAAGCACGGGCGCAGAGCGACGTGACCGACTCAAATGAGGCAGTGAAGAGTAAAGGGCAGGATTAAATGGATTCTATTATTGTACGCGGCAATGGCGCGCTGAAGGGGCAGATTCCGATTGCGGGTGCCAAAAACGCCTGTTTGACGCTGATGCCGGCCACGCTGTTGAGCGAGGAGCCGCTGACGCTGACCAACGCGCCGCGGCTGAGCGATATCAAAACCATGAGCCAATTGCTTGGCTCGCTGGGCGCAGAAGTGACCAGCCTGCAGGATGGCAAGGTGCTGGCGATGTCGAGCCATGACATCAACAATCACATTGCCGACTATGACATCGTGCGGAAGATGCGCGCGTCCAATCTAGTGCTAGGGCCGATGTTGGCACGTCTGGGGCACGCGGTCGTGTCGCTGCCGGGTGGCTGCGCGATTGGGGCGCGTCCAATGGATTTGCATATCTTTGGCCTGGAGAAGCTGGGCGCGGAGATTGAGCTGAAGGACGGCTATCTGCACGCCAAGGCGCCAAACGGCTTGAAGGGCGCAGTGATCGAGCTGGCCTTTGCGTCCGTGGGGGCCACCGAGAACATCCTGATGGCGGCGACGCTGGCCAAAGGCACGACGGTAATCAAGAACGCCGCGCGTGAACCAGAAATTGTGGACCTTGCCACATGTCTGCGGTCCATGGGCGCGCAGATTGACGGCGACGGCACCTCCGAGATCACAGTGCAGGGTGTGGATCGCCTGCATGGCGCGACTCATCCGGTTGTCACCGACCGGATTGAGCTGGGCACCTTTATGCTGGCACCCGCCTTCTGTGGCGGCGAAGTGGAGCTGCTGGGCGGGCGTCTGGATCTGGTCGAGAGCTTTGTGGCCAAACTGCACGAGGCTGGCATCGATGTCGAAGAGACCGAAAAGGGTCTCAAAGTGGCGCGCAAGAATGGTCGGGTGAAGGCGGTGGATGTGACCACCGAGCCGTTCCCGGGCTTCCCAACCGACCTTCAAGCGCAGTTCATGGCAATGATGTGTACCGCTGAGGGCACTTCGGTGCTGGAAGAGAAGATTTTTGAGAACCGCTTTATGCACGCGCCGGAACTCATTCGCATGGGCGCGAATATTGAGGTGCACGGCGGCACCGCGACGGTGCATGGTGTGCAAAAGCTCAAAGGCGCGCGCGTTATGGCGACCGACCTGCGGGCGTCAGTGTCGTTGATTCTGGCTGGACTGGCAGCGGAGGGCGAGACCATCGTGAGCCGTGTTTATCACTTGGATCGTGGCTATGAGCGGATTGAAGAGAAGTTGGGCGGTTTGGGTGCCCATATTGAAAGGGTACAGGAGCAGTGACGCAGCAGGATGCACGGTTTGAAGACGGCGGCGATCACCCGCTAAATCTCGGCGCGCTGGATGCGGAGGATTTGCAGGTGGTGTCGACGCTGGCACAGGATGCGATTTTCACTGCGTCAGAGATGCAGTGGTTACCCAAAGAGCGCCGCTTTGCCGTGCTGCTGAACCGCTTCCGCTGGGAAGACAAGACCGCCGCTGAGCGTCGCAAGCGCTCGGTGGAGCGGGTGCAAAGCCTTCTGGTGGCGGATAATGTGGTTGCTGTGGCTTCCCAGGGCGTGGAGCGTGGCGATGCGGATACCATTCTGTCTGTGCTGTGCGTGTCCTTTGAAGCGGGTGAAGATGCCGACGGGGCGGTGATCCTGACCTTGGCAGGGGACGGCGCGATCCGCTTGAAGGTGGAAGCGCTGGAGGTGACGTTGAAAGACGTGACCCGGCCATACATTGCCCCGTCCAAATCGACGCCAAGCCATCCCGTATGATCCGCGCCCTGACACCGGGGGACCTGGACGCCTATCGCGGACTGTGGTTGCATGGGCTCAGCGCCGATCCGTCGGCGTTTTTGCTGACCGCGGCGGAAGCTGTGGCCACGCCGGACAGCGCCTTGGTGGCAAAGCTGTCCGCCGGTGAGGTGATCGGGGCCTTTGATAGCGAAACTTTGGTGGGGTTTGTGGCGCTGCGGCGCGGCGGGCCTTCCCGGATGCGGCACATGGCCGATCTTGGCCCGTTGTATGTGCATCCCTCCGCGCGGCGGCGCGGATTGGCGCGGGCATTGCTGGACGCGGCTGTGGAGGCGGCGCTTTAAATGGGCGTGCTGCAGTTGGAGCTTTGCGTCGACAATCAGAATCTGGGTGCGCAGGCGCTGTATCAGGCCTGTGGTTTTCAGCAAATTGGTCTGCGTCCGCGCTCTGTGATTGTCGATGGGCAGCCCCGCGACGATGTTCTTATGCTGAGACAGCTTGACGCTTGAGCCTCCTAGGGGCGCGGTCTAAGAAGGCGTGACCTTTACGGAGAGACCAAATGCCCGTTTTTCTTGATGCGCAAGCTGCTGATTTTGAAGCCGCCTTCACCGCCCTTCTGGGGGCAAAGCGTGAAGACAGCCCGGATGTGGACGCCGTTGTGGCCGACATCATTGCAGACGTGCGCCATCGCGGGGACGCGGCGGTTATTGAGCTGACGGCAAAGTTTGACCGTCTGGAACTGACGCCGGAGACGCTGCGGTTTTCTGAGGAAGAGATCGACAGTTATTGTGCGCAGGTGACGGACCCAGACCGCGCAGCGCTGGAATTGGCGGCGGAGCGGGTAAAAGCCTATCACGCGCGACAGATGCCAAGTGACGAAAGCTGGACCGACGAGAGCGGGGCCACGCTGGGCTGGCGCTGGACGCCGGTGTCGGCGGCGGGATTGTACGTGCCGGGTGGATTGGCGAGCTATCCGTCCTCGGTGTTGATGAATGCGATCCCGGCCAAAGTGGCAGGCGTGGAGCGTTTGGCAATTGTGGTGCCGACACCGGACGGAGTGGCCAACCCGCTGGTGCTTTTGGCCGCGCGGCTGTCTGGGGTGGACGAAGTATATCGGATTGGTGGGGCGCAGGCGGTGGCGGCACTGGCCTATGGCACCGACACCATTGCGCCGGTGGATAAGATCACCGGCCCGGGCAATGCCTTTGTGGCGGCGGCCAAGCGACGGGTGTTTGGCAAGGTGGGCATCGACATGATTGCCGGGCCGAGCGAGATTCTGGTGATTGCCGACAAAGACAACAATCCGGATTGGATTGCGCTCGACCTGCTGAGCCAAGCGGAGCACGATGAAAGTGCGCAGTCGATCCTTATCACAGATAACGCCGACTTTGGGCAAGCGGTGGCGGATGCGGTGGACAAGCGTTTGGAAACGCTGGAGCGGCGCGAGATTGCCGGAGCCAGCTGGCGCGACTTTGGCGCGGTGATCACTGTTGCCGATCTGGATCAGGCGGCGGCGCTGTCCAACCGGATTGCGCCGGAGCACTTGGAGCTGTGCGTGGCGGACCCGGATGCGCTGTCTGAGAAAATCACCCACGCGGGGGCGATTTTCCTCGGGCAATATACGCCTGAAGCCATTGGGGATTATGTCGGCGGGCCAAACCACGTGCTGCCCACCGCCCGTTCCGCCCGGTTCAGCTCCGGCCTGTCGGTGATGGATTTCATCAAGCGCACCACGCTGTCGAAGATGACACCGGAAGCGTTGAAAGCGATTGGTCCGGCGGCGGAGACTTTGGCGATTTCTGAGAGCCTTGAGGCACATGGCCTGAGCGTACGCGCGCGATTGGATGCGTTGAACAAGTAAGGGGCTTTGCCCCGTCACAGAAGGCTGTGACTCCCCAGGATATTTGGGGAATGTGAATGCGCCAAAGGCTCTAGTAGTGACTGGTGTAGCCGCCATCCACGGCCCAAACCTGTCCGGTCACATAGCTGGCGGCGGGGCTGGCGAGGAAAAGTATGGCCGGGGCGAGCTCTTTGGGATTGCCCCAGCGTTTGAGGGCCGTGGCGTTTTGCAGTTTCTCGGCAAGCCGTGGGTCTTGCGCCGCGGCGGCATTGGGCGCGGTTTTGAAAAAGCCTGGTGCGACGGCGTTGACGTTTATGCCATCGGTGCCAAGTTCCGCGGCCATGGCTTTGGTCATACCGTTGATACCAGCCTTTGCGGAGGTGTAGGCCGCGTCACCTGATTGCGCGATCAATCCTGCGATGGACGAGATGTTCACAATCCGCCCGTAGCCCTTTGAGCGCATTTGCTCTGCAGCGCGCTGGGACAGGCGGAACGGCGAGATCAGGTCGACGTTTAGGAGCGTTTGCAGGTCTTCCCGGGTGAACTCCGGTAGCGTGCGGCGGTCTCGTTGGCCGACGTTGTTGACCAAAATGGAGAGCCCTCCGGCTTTGGCGAGCGTTTCAAAGGCCTGTTGAGCTTCGATTTCGTTGGCAACATCAAAGGGCAGGGCGGTGGCGCTGAGACCTGACGCGCACAAGTCCTGCGTGACGGCTTCGCAGCGATCTGCGTTGCGCCCGTTTATCCAGACATGGGCGCCGGCTTGCGCGAGCAGTTCCGCCGCGGCTCTGCCCAGCCCGTCTGTGCTGCCGGTGATCAGTGCGTTCTGGCCGGTGAGATCAAAGGCGGGCAGGGGCTGTGACATTACAAGTCCTTTCATGTGGGTTGTGGTTGGATCGCGCAGCGGGGACGCTCTGTCAATGACCACGACAGAGGCAACCAATGGACAAAGCGGGGGGCGGTGCGCTACTCATGCTGCATCGCAAAAACGCACGAGCCTACCATGTCCCGGATCAGCCACATCCAAATCGATGACCGCAACCTGCCGCCTCCCACACCGGAGATTGATCAGGAACGGAAAGTGGCGATTTTTGATCTTTTGGAGGAAAACAGTTTCTCGCTGCCCAAGCGCGACGACCGCATGGTGCCGGATGGACCGTTTTCGGTGGATCTGTCGATCCGTGAAAAGCGTCTGGTGTTTGATGTGACCTCCGATGGTGGGGACAAGGCGGCGGAGTTTCATCTGAGCCTGTCACCGTTCCGTCAGGTGGTGAAAGACTATTGGGCGATTTGTGAGAGCTATTTTGATGCGGTAAAAAACTTGCCGCCCAGCCAGATCGAGACCATCGACATGGCGCGGAGAGGGATTCACAACGAGGGCGCGCGTGTTTTGCAGGAGCGTCTCGAAGGCAAAGCGGAGATTGATACAGATACGGCCCGCCGCCTCTTCACCTTGATCTGCGTTTTGCATTTCGGGGGCTGACGCGGGTGTCGGACGCGGATCAAAAACACCCTTTGCCGCAATCGGTGCTGTTCTGTTGTGACCAGAATGCGGTACGCTCGCCGATGGCAGAAGGCATTATGAAGAAGTTCTATGGTCAGGATGTCTACGTGCAGTCTGCGGGCATCCGAAGTGATCTGGAGATCGACGGTTTTGCCATTGCGGTGTGCTCGGAAATTGGCGTCGAACTGGACCGGCATCGCACCCGCAGTTTTGAAGAGATGGAAAAGCTGGGCGACGAATTGTCGAGTTTTGACATGGTGGTGGCGCTGACACCTGCCAGCCGAAGCAAAGCTGAGGAGTTGACGCGATTTCATCACCTGGAGCTAGAGTATTGGCCGGTTTCTGACCCCAGTGGTGCGCTTGCAGGAGATGGGCGGGACGCCAAATTGGCGGCCTATGGCGCCGCGCGTGATGAGATCGTGGCTTACCTGCGAGAACGGTGGGGGTAGCAGACACCTCCTGAGTAATCGTCGGTTTGCTAACCTTTTGTTTGCCATAATTTGAGAGGCTTGCCCCGGACCGCAAGTAAGGATGGCAGAATGCCTCAGGCCTCAAAACAAAGACATTCAAAATCGACACATTCCTTTGTTTTCAAGGAGGAACAGAGGAGGGCGAGCGAGGCCGATGGTGCGGTTTTTGCCGAATCCCAACGACAAGAGAGAGTGGCGGACAACGCGCCATTTCGGTTCGGTCAGCGTGGCTCGCAGATGGGTGGGACCTCTGGCATTGGTAGCGGCGATCTGCGGACAAATGCTATTCAATGGATGGCAAAGGTTGATGATGATCCGCTTGCTTTGCCGCGCTCCTTGTTGGCCAGACAACAGTGGCAATCCGCCTTGCCGCTTTTCGCTGCACATTTGAAGGCAGACCCAGGCCATGCGGAAGCGCTCAATGGCCTTGGCCGATGTTTGGTTGGCGTAGGGGATATCGCCAGCGGTGTGGCGACTATGGCAGAGGCTGTGAAACAGGCGCCTGAAAACGCTTCCTATGTCGCGGATCTGGGCGAGGCTTTTGAAACGTCCGGGCAGCACGTTCCGGCTCTGGAATGTTTTGATATTGCACAAAAATTGGCGCCAGCGGAGCCAACGTATGTGCTTAGCTCTGCGCGCGCTTTGTATGTTTTGGGGCAATTGGAGTTGGGGGTCCAGTTGCTGGAAGTGAGCGCAGAAGCCTGGCCGGCGAACGCAGATGTGGCCGGATGTTATGCCGCCTTTTTGGAGGCTGTGGGGCGGCCAAAAGAAGCCCTTGTGCAGTGGACGAAGGCGCTGGATTTATCTCCGGAAAACAGTGCGACCTACGCAAATTTTGCGGCCTTTCGACGTCCCTCTGAGATCGGTGATTTCGAAAAGCGCCTGGATGAACGTTTGGGCCGAAAAAGCAGTAAAACCGATGAAATGCGGTTTCGTTTTGCTAAAGTGGCAGCTTTGGAAGAGCGCGGGGAATACGAAGGGGCCTACCGGAATTTGCAGATTGCCAATCGGCGGTTTTTTGAAATGTCCGGATTTGATGTCACGCAGGAAGAGCGTCTTTTTGAAAGCCTAAAACAGCAATTCTCTCAACAGTCCGATGTGACGCTGAGCGCAAAGAAGCGGTCTGCCATCCCAATCTTTATACTTGGGCTTCCGAGATCGGGCTCTTCGCTAACAGAGACAATCCTCGGCTGTCATTCCGAGGTGCGTCAGGGCGGCGAACTGGATTATTTGGCGCCGTTGGTAAAGCATATGGGGGTGTTGCAGACACCGTTGACGGGGCAACAGGCTGATGTGCTGGCGGACGCCTACATGTCGCGTCTAACCCAAAGTGCCGAAGCCCGTTTTGTTACTGACAAGATGCCTCTCAATTTCCGCCTGATCGGGCATATTGTAACGGCGATGCCTCAGGCCCGAGTCGTGCATGTGCACCGTGACCCCAAAGCTTGCTGCTGGTCCAATTTCCGGCATTTCTTTGCTGGTGATGGATTGGGTTTCACTGCCGATGTCGAAAGTCTGATCCGATATTTTGAGATGTACCAGGACCTGATGGCCTTTTGGCATGACCGGTTTCCGGGGCGCATAATTGATGTTGATTACGAGGCCTTGGTTGCCGAGCCGGATCGACAGATTCGGAGTTTGATTCATGCGCTGGGTCTGGATTGGCAGGAGGCCTGCCTGGCGCCGCAAAATAGTGAAAATGTCATGCGGACGGCGTCTAATGACCAGGTGCGTAAGAAGATTTATCAGGGCAGCGCCAATGGTTGGCGCAGGTACGAAGCCCAAGCAGGAGGCTGGCTCAGTCGTCTGCCAGAGCACCAGTCAACTGGTGACTAATGGAGGGAAATGTCGAGGTATCTTCGGATAATTCGGCTTCTTTTGGTTTTGGCCCTTGAAAAAAAGGGAAAAAGCCCTCATTTAGGCGCACGTCTGCAAAATGCTGCAGGTGCTAATCAAAGGAGAGACCATGGCGAAGGAAGAACTGCTCGAATTTCCCGGTGTCGTGAAGGAACTCCTGCCGAATGCGACGTTTCGGGTCGAGCTGGAAAACGGCCATGAGATCATCGCACATACGGCAGGCAAGATGCGCAAAAACCGCATCCGAGTTCTGGCTGGCGATAAGGTTCAAGTCGAGATGACCCCTTATGATCTGACCAAAGGTCGGATCAACTACCGCTTCAAGTAAGCGTTTGACATTAAGCCAATGTGCGGCCCCGAAACGGGCCGCCTTTTCGCATTTAAGAGGTCCGGGATGCGGTTGATACTTGGCTCGGGCAGTCCGCGCCGCAAAGAATTGTTGGCTCAAATCGGGGTGGTTGCAGATGCCATTTGCCCCCCTGATATCAACGAAGACCCCCACAAAAACGAGTTGCCGCGCCCCTATTGTGTGCGAATCGCGCGGGAAAAAGCGCTGGCGGTGCAGGCGGCGCCTGAGGATGTCGTGCTGTGCGCGGATACCACCGTGGCGCTGGGCCGTCGCATCATGGGCAAGCCGCAGGATACCGTCGAGGCAGCTGAGTTTTTGATGGCGCTCTCTGGCCGTCGTCACCTGGTGATCACCGCTGTGGCGGTGCGCAAGGGTGACCAGTTGTTTGAGCGGGACGTGGTCAGCGCGGTGAAGATGAAACGGCTGTCCAATGAAGAGCTCAACGCCTACCTCGCCAGCAATGATTGGCAAGGCAAGGCGGGCGGTTATGCCATTCAAGGCCCGGCTGGGGCCTTCATCCCATGGATTTCCGGCTCGTTTACCGGCATTGTTGGCCTGCCCGTGGCCGAAACCGCTGGCCTGCTGCAAGCGGCGGGCTATCCGCTTTATAAGGAGCGCACATGAAGGGACGTCAGATCATTTTGGACCACATCGAGGGGCGCGAAGCGGCAGCCTTGATGGTGGACGGTCAGCTTGATGACCTGTTGATTGACAGCCACGACGCCCCGCGTCCGGGCACGATCTATCGCGCGGTGGCGGATCGGCCTGTGAAAGGGCAGGGTGGCATGTTCCTCAAAACCCCTGACGGCATGGCATTCCTACGCCAGGTCAAAGGCATGGCGCCGGGGGATGTGCTCTTGGTGCAAGTGACCGGCTTGGCGGAGCCGGGCAAGGCGATTCCTGTCACCCATAAGGTGCTGTTCAAAAGCCGCTATGCGATTGTCACGCCCGGTGCCCCTGGTGTGAATGTCAGCCGCTCAATCCGCGATGATGACCAGCGCGATGCTTTGTTGGGTGTGGCCCACGAGGTGGCCGAAGCGCCGGAGGCCGGCATCATCCTACGCTCCGCCTGTGCCGAGGCCGAGGACGCTGACGTGGCCGAAGACATCGCCGCCATGCTGGATCTGGCAGAGCAGGTGATGGGGGATGCCGAAGGGGCCGCCGAGAAGCTGATTGATGGAGACGGCCCACATGTGTCCGCTTGGCGCGATTGGTCCGAGCCTGCCGAGGTGGTGACCGAAGCGGGCAGCTTTGACACCCACGGTGTGCTGGACGCGCTGGAAGAGGCGCGGGGCGCGCGCGTGCCTTTGGGTGGCGGCGCTGACATGTACGTCGAACCCACCCGCGCGCTTGTTGCTGTGGATGTGAACACTGGTAAAGACACGTCGCCGGCGGCAGGGACCAAAGCCAATTTTGCGGTGGCCAAAGCGTTGCCACGCGCGCTGCGCGTGCGCGGTCTTGGCGGGCAGATTGTGCTCGATCTGGCGCCGATGCCTAAGAAGGACCGCCGCGGTTTTGAGAGTGCGCTGCGCGCCGCGTTCAAGCGTGACACCATCGACACTACGCTGGTGGGGTGGACGCCGCTGGGGCACTACGAGTTGCAACGCAAAAACGCCCGTGCGGCTTTGTCAGAGGTGCTGAAATGAGTTGTCCGATCTGTAAAAAAGAAACGGTTCAGGCCTATCGTCCTTTCTGCTCCAAACGCTGCGCAGACATCGATCTGGGCAAGTGGTTTGGCGGCGATTATGCGGTGCCTTCTCAGGATCCTGAGGAGGCGATTGAGGCCTTGGAAGAGATGGAAAAACAAACTTCGCGTTTGCACTGACTTTTTTGTCTTTTTCCTCTGGACAGCCCCGATTGGCTGACATAGAAGGCCTGCACCCAAGGTGAGACGCCTTCCCGTGCCCGGGTAGCTCAGGGGTAGAGCAGTGGATTGAAAATCCTCGTGTCGGTGGTTCGATTCCGCCCCCGGGCACCATTTTTAGAAGATTTATTGTTTGTTTTCAGCGCGTTGGAGTGCTGTTGGTGATTTTAATCCACCACTCAATCCACCAGTTGACTGCTTAGTCTTGATTTACATCATTAAACTTGCGGCAAAAGTATGTGTATTGAACCGTCAGGCGGGTGGCGTTTGATGGTTACAGTCGCCATTCAGGGGCGGTTTTGCCAATCATTCGCACGGTATTGGCCGCAGGAACGCCAATCGACGGGCTGGCTCTTTCCCAGGCCTTGTGGGCCCGCATGTGCCAGGGTGTGCGGGAAGACGGTAGCGTAATCGAGGCCAATGACCCGGATTGGGACCAACTCACAACAGCGGCCAATGTCGCAAAACAGACGCCAAAGGCATGGTTGGAGCAACGATGCATTTACGGCGAGCGTGCCGAGAACGCCGTCTTCTCGGTTGCATTTTCGCGGTGGCTTGCGCGGCTCTACTCTGACGGAGTCGAAGCCACCATTGCGGATTACGTTGCCAGCTGACGTTGTTGCGTCCCTTCATCAAAGAAGGTTTTGAAATGCGTCGTTGTTCTTGCGCGCTGCTAAGAAACGATGTGCCCGTGATTTTGTGCTGTGGTCAAACGCTGATTGACAAGAACCCGGGCCAACTATTTCCGGCGGCGAAGGCAATGTGCCGCATTGCGGTGGCGCGGTGTTTAACACGGCCGTTGCCTTGAGCCGTTTGAGGGGGAGCGGTGGCGGGGCTGCTCTGCGCTGTGTTGACCGACCTGATTGGTCAAAATCTCTGCGCGAGGCTATGACGACAAGGTCGTCCCGCGTTCAAAACATATGAACAGCGGTTTCGCGCCCGACAGCACCGCCTGTTGAGCAGTGCCGAGGTCGATTTAGTCTCCGATCTAGATTTGGAGTGCATCTACCCAGACAATCGGCCAATCGCACAAATAGTGACGCGCTCGCGGCATGTGAGCCCGAAATTTGTTGTGCTCAACAAAACCACCGTCACTGCGGTGCTGCGGTGCTCTCGCGCGTGACGAGTGAAACGGGAAGGACGGCGGCATGCTCCAAATGATCGTCTTCCGGTGCTTTGATGCGGGCCATTAGCATTTTGGCGGCTGTTTCGCCGATCAATAAACGATCCTGGCGCACTGAGGTTAATGGCGGGATGAATTGTTCAGCCAAGTCGATGTCGTCAAAGCCCATAACAGACACATCCTTTGGCACCTCGAAATCATGGCGGGACAGTTCGGCAATGAACCCCATAGCGATCTGATCTGATGCGCAAAAGACGGCAGTGGGTCGGTCTTGCATTGCGATCCAGGCTTGTGCCGCCAAGCACCCAGCCGCGAGAGAGAAATCTCCTGCGATCACCCATTCTGTACGCAATGTCAGGCCCAACTTCTGAAGTTCATCGACAAAAGCGTCTTTGCGGGTGTGCATCAACACATTGCCTTCGGGGCCGGTCACATGGGCAATCTTGCGGTGCCCCAGATCAAAGAGGTGGTTTACAGCCGCGCGTGTGCCTTGACGGTTCTGACAGCGTACGGACGCGAAATTTGCGCCTTCGACCCATTCGCAGGCAAAGAGAATACGCTTGGCCTGGGGAGAGTTTTCCAGCATCTCGGCGACATCGGGGGCGAGCCCCCCGTCAAGAACAATCATCCCGTCGGCGCGGGCATCGTCAAGGTAATCGACCAACCGTTCGCCGCTGGCGTGCACTTGATCGGTGCTGGCGATCAGCATCGAGTACCCTTGTTGGGAGAGGTTGCGAGAGATGCCTTCGAGGATCGTTGAAAAGAACGGATTGGCGAGGTCAGGCAGCAACACGAGCACCGAGTGCGCCCGTCGCGTGCGGAGGTTGCGGGCCGCACGATTGATGCGGTAACCGGTGACTTTCACGGCCGCCGCCACACGTCTGCGCGTTGATTCGGACACGACATCAGGATTTGATAACGTCCGCGAGACCGTTGCCGTCGAAACCTTTGCAACCCGTGCAACATCTTGAAGTGTCGAGGTTTTTGTCACTGTTTGGTCTCCGAACTCGGTACGCGCCTTGTAATCGATTACATTATTTATTGACAGAAACATCAATGCCGGATGACGATGTAATCGATTGCAGGCCCAACGATCGGCATGGCGATCTGGAAGTATTTGCGGGAATCCGCATTTTTTGGGAGGAAACAATGTCAAAGATCATGCAGAGACTGGTGGCAGGAACCGCGCTAACCGCGGCGTCCGCGACGATGGCACTTGCCGAAGGCGTAAAACTCGAAGTTACGCATTGGTGGACCTCGGGTGGTGAAGCTGCAGCTGTGTCCAAATTCGCCGAAGCGTGGAATGCCACGGGCAACACTTGGGTCGACGGTGCAATTGCGGGTTCGGGTGGGACCGCGCGCCCGATTATCATTTCCCGCATTTTGGGTGGCGACCCAATGGCGGCAACTCAGTTGAACCACGGCCGTCAGGCGCAAGAACTGATTGAAGCCGGTCTGCTGCTTGATCTGACAGACGTTGCCGAGGCTGGCGGTTGGGCAGACATTGTGAACCCAACATCCCTGTTGGACGCCTGTACACTGGAGGGTCGCATCTACTGCGTTCCGGTGAACATTCACTCCGCGCAATGGATTTGGCTGTCACATGACGCCTATGAAAAGGCGGGTCTCGCCGTCCCGACGAACTGGCACGAATTTGTCGCTTCCTCTGGTGATCTTGAGTCCGCGGGAACGCTTCCATTGGCCATGGGGCAACAGGGTTGGCAGCAAAACATTGCGTTTGGTGCGATCACCCTGGCGGTTGCTGGACTCGACGCCTGGAAAGAAGTGAACATAAACAAGAACGCCGACGTCGCACGCGGTCCTGAGTACACCGCAGCTTTTGAAGCTGTTGCGGCTTCTCGTGCGCTGGCCGCCAAATCCAACGTGCAGGATTGGAACCAAGCGACGAACATGGTCATCACCGGTCAGGCCGGTGCGCAAATCATGGGCGATTGGGCGCAGGGCGAGTTTGCTGTTGCGGAAGCGGTCGAAGGTCAGGATTACTCCTGCCTGCCAGGCCTAGGTCTCAACCAGGTTTTGGATACCGGTGGCGATGCATTCTACTTCCCGGTCAATGATGACCCGGAAATTACTGCAGCCCAGAAAGAGTTGGCCGCACTGTTGATCTCGCCAGAGGTACAAGTGTCGTTCAACCTTGCCAAGGGTTCTCTGCCGGTGCGCGGTGACATCGACATGTCTGCGGCCAACGGCTGCATGCAGAAGGGTCTTGGAATCCTGGCTGACGGTGGCGTTCTGCCATCCGGCGATATCTCGTTCTCTCAGGACACAACGCTTCAGATCGAAGATTTGATGGCGCAGTTCTGGTCCAGCGATATGTCTGCGGCGGATGCTCAAGCAGCCTACGCTCAACTGATCGAAGACGCGGACTAAACGCCACGTTGACTGGGTCCGGCGTCATGGGGCGCCGGACCATTCCCCGACAATTTACCCAATTGGAGCCGACACGATGACCGTGGCCTCGGACAGCTCTCACCGTCGAGCAAAGCGCCCGAACCGCTTGTTCAAGAACTGGATGGCGAAGATCGCGACACTTCCGATGATCTTGACGGCTCTCTTTGTTTTTGTCGGCGGCACTGCTTGGACTGTGACCTACTCCTTTACGGGATCGCGTATGCTGCCCAAGACGAAGTGGGTCGGTTTCGATCAATACGAACGCCTTTGGGAAACGGACCGCTGGATTATCTCAATTAAAAACCTTGCGGTTTACGGTGGGTGCTCGTTGATCCTGACGTTGGTTCTGGGCTTCAGCCTAGCAGCCTGTCTAGATCGAAAGATCAGATTTGAAAGCGCGTTTCGCACGATATTCCTTTATCCATTTGCGCTGTCATTTGTCGTAACAGGGCTGGTTTGGCAGTGGATCCTGAACCCTGACTTTGGCTTGCAAAGCGTTGTGCGCGGTTGGGGCTGGGAGAGTTTTACGTTTAATCCACTCAATGATCCCGAAACGGTCATGTTCGGTCTGCTGATTGCTGGACTTTGGCAGGGTACGGGACTGATTATGTGCATTATGCTCGCAGGTCTGCGCGGCATTGATGAAGACATCTGGAAAGCTGCGAGAGTCGACGGGATCGGCACCGTGAAAACCTATGTCGTGGTAATCATTCCCATGATGCGGCCGGTATTCATCACCGCTTTGGTGCTGATCGCCTCCGGGATTATCAAACTCTATGACCTGGTAGTGGCGCAAACTGGCGGAGGGCCGGGGCTTAGCTCGGAAGTGCCAGCCAAATATGTCATCGAATATATGTTCCGCGCTCAGAACCTTGGCCAAGGTTTTGCCGCCTCAACCATGATGCTGTGCTCGGTTGTGATCATTCTGATCCCTTGGGCCTACCTCGAATTCGGAGGCCGGAAACGTGGCTGATACAACGACAAACACCGCTCAAGAACCACGTGGCCCTAAACCAAAGAAGACGTTTTCGCGGGCCAATATCTTCTTGTATGGCACGCTGATCATGGTCTCCATGTACTACCTGTTGCCGCTCTACGTGATGATTGTCACCTCGCTGAAGGGTATGCCGGAAATTCGCATGGGCAACGTTTTTGGTCCGCCCATGGAGATCACGTTCGAGCCGTGGGTAAAAGCGTGGTCAGAGGCCTGTACGGGCATCAATTGCGATGGTCTTTCGCGCGGCTTTGGGAACTCGGTGCGCATTCTGGTGCCGTCAGTGCTGATGTCGATCGTGGTTGCGTCTGTGAACGGTTACGCCCTGTCGAATTGGAAGTTCAAAGGGTCTGAAGCTTTCTTTACCATTCTGATCATCGGCGCCTTTATCCCTTATCAGACCATGCTGTACCCGATCGTGATAATGTTGCGCGAGATCGGCTTGATGGGATCCATCGGTGGGCTGGTGCTGGTACACACAGTTTTCGGAATGCCGATTCTAACATTGCTGTTCCGCAACTATTTTGCCTCGGTTCCGGAAGAGTTGTTTAAGGCCGCACGGGTCGATGGGGCAGGGTTCTGGCAGATCTACTTTCAGATCATGATCCCCATGGCGCTGCCAATCTTTGTGGTCGCGATCATCTTGCAGGTCACGGGTATCTGGAACGACTTCCTGTTTGGCGTGATTTACACCAAACCCGCCACCTATCCGATGACGGTGCAGCTCAATAACATCGTCAACTCGGTGCAGGGCGTCAAAGAATACAACGTCAATATGGCAGCAACCTTGCTGACCGGATTGGTCCCCCTCGTCATCTACTTTGCCTCTGGCAAACTCTTTGTTCGCGGCATCGCGGCCGGCGCAGTCAAAGGCTAATACAACCATGACAAACTCTGTAGAAATCAAAGATTTGGACCTGAACTTCGGTGCGGTCAAAGTCCTGAAACAACTGAACCTCGATATTGCGGAGGGTGAATTTCTTGTGCTTCTCGGCTCCTCCGGATGCGGAAAATCGACCTTGCTCAATTGCATCGCGGGGTTGCTTGATGTGTCCGACGGCCAAATTTTTATCAAAGGAAAAAACGTTACCTGGGCTGAGCCTTCAGATCGTGGCATCGGCATGGTGTTTCAATCCTATGCGCTCTACCCGCAAATGTCGGTTCGTGGAAACCTGTCTTTTGGCTTAAAAAACGCCAAGGTCCCCAAGGCCGAAATCAAGGAACGGGTGGACTACGCGGCGAAGGTGCTGCAAATCGAGCCGCTGCTGGATCGCAAACCTGGCGCGCTTTCAGGTGGGCAACGCCAGCGGGTCGCCATTGGGCGTGCATTGGTTCGGGATGTGGATGTGTTCCTATTCGATGAACCGCTCTCAAACCTTGATGCAAAGTTGCGCACCGATCTGCGGGTCGAGTTGAAACGCCTGCACAAAAAACTCAAAAACACGATGATATATGTGACCCATGATCAGGTCGAAGCCATGACACTGGCTGACCGGATTTCGATCATGAAAGACGGGATCATCCAGCAACTCGACAGTCCCGAGGTGATCTACGCCAAACCGTGTAACAAATACGTTGCAGACTTTATCGGCTCGCCCGCGATGAACCAATTCACAGGCCAATTGTCTGGAGCCCAGTTTCGCGGCGAAGGATTTACTGTCGACGTTGCGGACTATGAATTTGTCAGCCCAACGCGCCAAGACGGCGCCGTTTGGCTGGGCATCCGGCCGGAACACATTTTGACGGGAGACGCGGCGAAGGCGGCGTCCTTCACCGGCAATGCCGAAATCGACATCGTCGAACCGATGGGCTCTGACACATTAGTTTGGGCCAACTTCGCAGGTCAGTCTTTGCGGGTCCGAACCGAAGGACAGTCTGGCCTAAAAGCGGGTGACCAACTGACAATCGGGTTTGACGTCACTCGGGTTCATTTGTTCGACGTAAAAACTGAAATTCGCCTCTAATTCCGGAAAAAGATCTATGACAATAGCACTTCAACTTTATTCCATGCGTGATTGTGAAGATCAGATCGCGCTCTTGGCTCAACTACCTGCGATGGGGATCGATAAGGTCGAAGGCTATGGTGGCGTTTATGGCGATCCAGCACGCTACCGCGCAGCGATGGATGCCAAGGGTGTCACAATGCCTTCTGGGCACATGGCGTTGGACGATATTGAGAACGATTTCGAAGGCACTTTGGCGATTGCATCGGCTCTTGGAATGTCTCGCGTTTTTGCGCCCTACTTGGAAGAGAAGGACCGTCCTTCAACCGCGCAAGGTTGGGCTGCATTGGGCGAACGTCTTGGCGCGGCGGGCAAAAAATATGCGGATCATGGGATCACCTTCGGCTGGCATAACCATGATTTTGAGTTCATTAAGCAGGCTGATGGCAGCACGCCTATGGATGTGTTGCTAGAAGCAGCGCCCAATATCGCGTGGGAAGCTGATCTGGCATGGATCGTACGCGGCGGGCAAGATCCCTTGGATTACATCAAACGCTACGGTGACCGCTTGTCGGCGATCCATGTGAAGGACATCGCTGCTGCGGGCACTAACTTGGATGAAGACGGCTGGTCCGACCTTGGCGCTGGGACCATGGATTGGGCGGAGCTGTTGCAGGCATGCCGTTTGGCCTCCAGCGATTTGGTTTACGCACTGGAACACGACAAACCCGCAGATCCGGTTGGCTACGCAAGCCGATCTGCTGCAGCTTTCAAAACCCTGTGGGAGAACACCCATGACTAAGACGCTTGGCGTTGGCATCATCGGATGCGGTAACATTTCAACGGCTTATCTGAGTCTGGCTTCGATGTTCAAAGGGTATGACATTATGGCCGTCGCGGATATCAACATGGACAATGCCCGCGCTCAGGCGGAGGCTTTTGGTGTGCGGGCAGACACGGTTGAGGCGCTGTTGGCCGCGGACGATGTTGATCTGATTATCAACCTGACAATCCCGGCCGCTCACTTTGAGGTGTCTCGCTCCATCTTGCAGGCGGGCAAGCACGTTTATTCTGAAAAGCCCTTTGTTCTCAGCCTGGCCGAAGGGCAACAGCTGAGTGATATCGCAACGGCCAACAACCTGCGGATCGGCTCAGCCCCGGATACCTTTATGGGCGGTAGCCACCAATTGGCCCGTAACTTGATCGATTCCGGTGCGGTTGGCAAAGTCACATCCGGCGCGGCTGTCGTGATGTCCAGCGGCATGGAGGACTGGCATCCGAACCCGGATTTTTTCTTTCAAAAAGGCGGCGGTCCCATCCTTGACCTGGGCCCCTATTATATTTGCAACCTTGTGCAGATGCTTGGGCCGGTGGCAAAGGTCACAAGTTTCACAGGTGCGGCCCGCGACACCCGCACCATTCAGAATGGTCCGAGAAACGGTGAGACTGTTCCGGTTGAAACACCCACGACCATCCACTCGGTGCTTTCGTTTGAGAGTGGGGCAATCATCACGCTGCTGGCCAGCTGGGATGTCTGGGACAGCAATCACCCGATTATGGAGCTTTACGGCACTGAGGGCACGATGAACGTGCCAGACCCCAATTTCTTTGGGGGCGTTTTGACCGTGACGGAACGCAGCAGTGAGCCGGTTGAAAAGTCTTGGGACCATCCTTTCAGTATCCCGAATTTCGAGGACACCCAAGCCAACTACCGCGGTGCCGGATTGGCCGACATGGTGCTGGCGATTTCTGAAGGGCGCCCACATCGGTGCAACGATGAGTTCGCGACCCACGTGGTCGAGGTCATGACCGCGATCCTTGAAGCGGGAGAGACCGGCCAAGTCATGACGATGAAAACCAGCTGTAAACGGCCTGACGTGCTTGGCCCCGACGCGGCCAAAGAACTGCTGGCATAACCGCAAATCCCGGAGAGTGTGATGTCTACTTCCATCAAAGGTCCTGCCCTGTTTCTCGCCCAGTTTCTGGGAGACGAAGCGCCCTTCAATTCACTGCCGGCGATTGTCGAGTGGGCTGCGGGATTGGGGTATAAAGGCGTGCAAATTCCGTCATGGGATGCGCGGGTATTTGATTTGGACAAGGCTGCTTCCAGCAAAGCTTATTGCGAAGAAGTGGCTGGCATCTGCGCGGCGCATGGCGTGACAATTACCGAGCTGTCCTGCCACCTGCAAAGCCAACTGGTCGCGGTGCATCCGGCTTATGACACGGCGTTTGACGCTTTCGCCCCGGTCCATTTGCACGGCAAGCCCGCCGAACGCCAGAAGTGGGCGGTTGAACAGGTCACCAAAGTCGCACAAGCCTCCAAGAACCTTGGAATAAAAGGCGCCGTCGGGTTCTCGGGGTCGCTTGCCTTTCCATACCTTTATCCCTGGCCACAGCGCCCTGCGGGACTGATTGACGAAGCCTTTGGAGAGCTGGCGCGCCGCTGGAAACCGATCCTCGATGTTTATGACGATGCTGGCGTCGACCTGGGGTTTGAAATCCATCCTGGCGAGGACGTGTTCGACGGTACGACCTTTGAACGCTTCCTCGACAGGCTAGACGATCATGCGCGGTGCAAGATCACTTATGATCCCTCTCACTTCCTGTTGCAGCAGATGGACTACTTGGCCTTTATCGAAATCTACCATGAGCGTATCAGCGCCTTTCATGTCAAAGATGCCGAGTTCAACCCGACCGGACGGCAAGGTGTCTACTCCGGCTATGCGGATTGGACCGAGCGCGCTGGTCGTTTTCGCTCATTGGGCGATGGGCAGGTTGATTTCAAAGGCATTTTTTCCAAGCTCACCCAATACGGCTTCGATGGCTGGGCTGTGCTTGAATGGGAATGTTGCCTGAAACACCCAGAGCAGGGCGCTGCTGAAGGTGCGCCATTCATTGCCGAGCATCTGATCCGTCAAACCAAGCGGGCCTTTGATGACTTTGCCGGCGGACAATCTGATCCTGCCGCATTGCGTGAAATGATGGGGTTCTAAGATGGCTCCGTTGAAACTCGGCATGGTGGGTGGGGGCCAAGGGGCGTTCATCGGTGGTGTTCACCGTATGGCGGCACGATTGGACGGGTGTTTTGAGCTGGCCGCGGGGGCCTTCTCGTCAGATCCGGCGCGAGCGCATGCCTCTGCCGCCGAGATTGGTATCGACGAGGACCGCTCATACGCGAATTTCACCGATATGGCCAAAGCCGAGGCCGCCCGTGTTGATGGGATCGACGCCGTTTCCATCGTCACGCCCAATCACTTGCACGGCCCTATTGCCGAAGCATTCTTGGCGCAGGATATTTCTGTCATTTGCGACAAGCCCATGACCGCGACGGTAGCGCAAGCTAAAATCCTTTTGAGAGCTGCAGAAGCCTCTAAAGGACATTTCTTTCTGACCCACAATTACACGGGCTATCCGATGGTTCGGCAAGCGCGGCAAATGGTGGCTGAAGGGGCATTGGGCGATATCCGGATCGTCGAGGCGAATTATCTGCAAGATTGGTTGAGTGAGGCCCCGGCCGAGGACAATAAGCAAGCCAAATGGCGCACGGATCCTGCTCAGGCGGGCGGAGGGGCCATCGGCGATATTGGCACGCATGCCTACAATCTCGCTTGTTTTGTCACTGGTAGGCGAGCCGCATCTCTGAGCGCCACACTGCGCACGCATGTCGATGGTCGTATGGTGGACGACGATGCCCGCATTGCCTTGCAATACGAGTGCGGTGCGCGCGCTCATATTTGGGCCAGTCAAGTGGCTGTCGGTAATGAGAACAACCTCACCTTGGCCGTATACGGTTCCAAGGGGTCCCTCCGCTGGGCGCAGGAGAACCCAAATGTCCTCTGGTTCTCGGAGCTGGGAAAAGCCTCCCAGCAGATCACGCGTGGCGGAGGGGGTTCCAACGAAGCGGCCTCTGCGGTGACACGAATTCCGGCGGGTCATCCAGAAGGCTATTTGGAAGCCTTCGCGACCCTCTACCGAGAGGCTGCCGACGTCATCAAGTCGAAGGGGGCGAAAAGTCCTGCCATTGGGTCGCAAGATGGTCTCGAAGGGGTTCGGTTCGTCGACGCCTGTCAACGGTCGAGCATGGACGGGTCGGCTTGGGTTGAGCTTCGTTAGTTATTGGAGCCTTGAATTTCGGTTTGGCGCATCCACGTCTCATCGCGGCGTGACATAAAAGGATGCGCAGCCTTTTGGAACGGCGGTGACGTCGTTTGGTCGGGGTTTCTCAGCTGGATCACGGTACGTCTGACCTGCGCGTGAGGCATCTAGGCGCAGGTCAATCGGTCAACTTGGGGCAGGTGCGCCTAGGTGATTTCTGACATCGCCACTGATCGCTTTTCCAGTATGGATATCTGGGCGGCAATACCCATCAGGACAGCCATCTTTCCGTCAAACAAACTCACCTCTGGCTTTGAGCGCTGACCGCGCACCAGCTCCAGAAAATACTTGTGCTGATAGAAGGTCGAGCCGTTGTGGTCACCTGCATCAAGGATGTCCGGATCCACAGGGATTTCTTTTTCAATCGGCCCCTTGGGTGCCCGCGGCGATAGGATGAGCTTCGGGGTAGGCGCTGCGCCAAGGTGCGCGGGCCAGAAGCGGCCCGGCCCTGGAACCAGCGCTTCGATTTTACCTTTCGGGCCGACGGCCGCGATTTCTTCCTGATACTTGGCACCTTCGGCAAACATGCACAGTTCGAGCATCGCGCGGGCGCCGTTTTCGAAATCGACGATGACATATCCATTGTCGAGAATGTCCGGCACTTGCCCGTCATAGCTTTCGTCCAGATGGTTGGCGTCCTGCCCGCCAGAGGCCATCACGCGCACCGGCTCTGATCCAAGCGTCAGGCGCATGAGATCAAAGAAGTGGCAGCATTTTTCCACAAAGGTCCCGCCGGATTTGGCGTTGAAACGGTTCCAGTCATCGACCTTTTCCAGAAAGGGAAAGCGGTGCTCGCGGATGGTCAGCATTTTGATGCCGCCGGTGACATCTGCTGCGTTTTCCAGGAACGCTGCGACCGGCGGCATATAGCGGTACTCCATCGCAACCCATGTCGGGGCGGGGTAGTTGGAAATGAATTCGTTGATTTGGGCCAGGTCCTGCGGATCCGTGTACAACGGTTTTTCGACAAGGATCGGCAGGGGGCGGACCCGGGCAATCTCTTGCAGTTGTGTGACATGGCAGAAATTTGGGCTGGCGATCAGCAGACAATCCAGGGTGTCCACAGCCAGCAGCTCTTCGAGACTGTCGACAAACCGCGCATTGGGCGCAAAGCGGGCGCTTTCGGTGCGCATCTGTGCGTTGGGTTCGAAGATGGCCCCGACTTCCGTGTTCGGGAGAAGCGCGATGTTGCGCAGGTGCTCTTGCCCCATCATGCCGCAGCCGATGATCCCGTAGGTGGTGGGTTTCGTCATAATGCCTCCTAAGTCAGGCGTTGGATGTAGATAGAGTGTTCCGGGTCAAACCAGGTGCGTGAAAACTCCACCGGAGAGCTGGCTTGCGACCAGCTTAGGCGTTCGATGTAGCCAGAAATTTCCCCTGGCGATTGGCCAAAGGCCTCTGGCGCCCAAGCAGGCACATGCCCGACGGAGACGCGGTCTTCGGCGCGTCGAATCCAGAAACCGAGCTGTTTTTGATAGTAGTGGTACAGCGACTCCGAAAGTTTGGCCGGGTCCACTTTGCCCGCGTCGCCGTCCAACCAAATTTCTTCGACCGCGATCACAACCTCATCCAGGTAGCGCAGTCTGCGAATCCGTGTGCCGTGATGCGACGTGCCAAAGGCTGGCAGATCGGCAGGCTTCTCCATGTCATGCACCGAGAGGATGTCCGCGGTGGGTAATCCGCCCCCTTCAGGCAACTCCAATCGGAACATGGAGTAGACGCTGCGCCCGCTTTGTGTGGCGCGCACGTAGTTGCCAGACCCTTGAATGCGCTCCAGCATGCCTTGCTTCTCCAGCTCGGCAAGGGATTTGCGCAATGTACGCACGGTGGTTCCGTATTGCTTGGCCAGCTCGCGTTCTGGCGGCAAGCGTTCCCCATCCACCAGACGGCCAGCCGCGATCTCGCGGATCAGGGTCTCGCTGATCTGGAGATAGAGCGGCAGGGCCGTGCTGGAGAGGTCTGGATTTGACATGGATCATCTCGCAAAATTGATACACCATTGATCTACATCTAATCGCAGTTTATTCAAGGGGTAAGGAAAACGAGATTTTGGGAGGAACTCGATGACCGTCGTGCCGGTGACATCTGCGGATTTGGATGCAGTAGAAGTGTCGTGGTTTGCTGCGCTGTGTTCGGACGATTATCAGTTCCTTGGCGTTCCAGATGGCGATCTGCGGTCGTCCTGGGCGCATTGCTCCAGCATCGTGAAAGAAGCCGAAGCGCAAGGCTTCCGCAACATTCTGTGCCCGTCTTCTTATCAGGTGGGGCAGGACACGCTGAGCTTTGTGGCGGGCTGCGCGCCGATCACTAGCAAGATCAATATGCTGGCCGCCGTGCGCTGTGGAGAGATGCAGCCGATCATGCTGGCGCGTACACTGGCGACGTTGGACCACATGTTGGAAGGTCGGCTGACCGTGAACATCATCTCGTCTGACTTTCCCGGTGAAAAGGCCGAGAGCAGCTATCGCTACCAGCGCTCGCGGGAAGTTGTTGAAATTCTCAAGCAGGCTTGGACACAGGGTGAGATCAACCACAAAGGTGATGTCTACAATTTTCAGGGCCTGACAACCGATCCGGTCGTTACGTATCAGACCGGTGGGCCTTTGCTGTACTTTGGCGGCTATTCGCCGGATGCTTTGGAACTCTGTGGTCAACACTGTGATGTTTACCTGATGTGGCCGGAGAAGATGGACGAGCTGGCCGGGCGGATGAAGGCGGTGAACGCGGTAGCGGAACGCTATGGCCGGACACTCGACTACGGCCTGCGGGTGCATGTGATTGTCCGCGACACCGAGGCCGAAGCCCGTGAATATGCCGACTACATTGTGTCTAAGCTCGATGACGAGCAGGGGCGCGCTATCCGGGAGCGCGCGCTGGATGCAAAGTCCTTGGGTGTGTCGCATCAGGCCAAAAACCGCGATGTGGCCGACGACGATGGCTTTATTGAGCCACATCTCTGGACCGGCGTGGGTCGGGCGCGATCTGGTTGTGGCGCGGCACTGGTCGGGTCGACCGATCAGGTTTTGTCCAAGCTTGAGGCCTATAAGAAGATGGGGATGCGGGCTTTCGTTTTGTCTGGCTACCCGCATGTGGATGAGGCCAAGCATTTCGGCGCCCGGGTGATGCCGCATCTCAACACTGTATCGCTGCCACACGCCTATGGGCGCGTGCCGGCATCCACACCGCAAACCCCCCTTAGTATCGGAGAACGTCGCTGATGAACCGCGTTGAGATCGCAAACGGGCTGACTTTCAGCCGTATGGTATATGGCATGTGGCGAGTGGCTGATGATGCGGATACGTCACCCGAATACGTAGAGGCAAAAATCCAAGCCTGTCTGGATCAAGGGATCACGACCATTGATCAGGCGGACATCTATGGCGACTACGGTGCCGAAGCCGTGCTGGGCGGGGCGTTAAAAGCCAACCCGGCGTTGCGCAATCAGATCGAGATTGTGACGAAGTGCGATATCGTCGCACCTATCGGGATTTATGCAGATAAGCCGGTCAAATACTACGACACGTCAAGCGCCCACATCGAAGCCTCGGTGAACCGGTCATTGAGTGAGATGAGTGTTGATCATGTGGATCTTCTGTTGATCCATCGCCCTGACCCTTTGATGGATCACAACGAAACCGGAGCGGCGCTGGATGATCTTGTTGCATCAGGCAAGGTGCGCGCTGTCGGTGTGTCCAACTTCCGCCCCTGGGATTGGCAACTTTTGCAGTCGGCGATGAAGACGCCGCTGGCCACCAACCAGATCGAGATCTCGCTGGCGGAACTATCCCCGTTGACAAATGGGGATTTGGCCTTCCATCAACAGCATGACCATCCTGTCATGGCATGGTCGCCGCTTGGTGGCGGCAGCTTGATGACCGGGACAGGGGATGTAGCCGACCGGCTGGACCGTATTGCGGCAGAGCAGGGCGTGTATCGCGCGGCTGTTGCTGTGGCGTTCCTTTTGCGCCATCCGGCCCGTATCCTGCCGGTTCTGGGCACCAACAACCTTGATCGTATCAAGATGATTTCGGACGCGGAGAAGGTCACACTGGACCGTGAAACCTGGTTCTCTCTCTACGAAGCCGCGCTCGGCAAGGAGGTCCCATGATGTCTGCTCACACTGTCGGGGGAAAGCTCAGCTTTGTGCCTGACCCGAACAACACACGGCTGCTGCGTGACGCGTTTGGACGGTTTGCCACCGGGGTGACCATTGTCACGGCCGCATCGGAAAACGGTCCGGTTGCGATCACCGCCAACAGTTTTTCTTCGGTGTCGTTGACCCCGCCTCTGGTGCTGTGGTCCCCTGACAAGAACTCGCGCCGGTTTCCGCATTTTGAGCGCGCAACGCACTATGCGATCCATGTGCTGTCGGCCGAACAGGATGATCTTTGCTGGACGGTGGCCAAAGATGCGTTTGGCTTGGCGGATGTCGCGCAACAGGTGAACGATTGGGGCGTGCCTATTCTGGACAATTGCCTCGCACGGTTCGAATGCACCCGCTCTACAATTTACGAAGGCGGCGATCACGCGATTGTCCTTGGGCATGTTGACCGCGCGACCATGCGCGAAGACGGAGATGCACTGACTTTTTACAAGGGCCAAATGGGCCAGATTGCCGCCGTAAAACAATAAAATCGGCGGCCTGCATTCTGAAGACGGCAGAATGCAAAACGGGAGGAGAAGAACACGATGAAGGCAGTCTTTGCTGTCTTGAATCTGTTGCGTCCACTGAACTCCGGACTGTTGGCAGTCGCGCGTTGGTTGGGCGTTTTCGCCATTGGCGTAATGGTCGCGGCGATCCTGATCCAAGTGTTTTTTCGCTATGTTCTCGGCAGCGCATTGCCCTGGCCCGATGAGGCTGCACGCTTCTTCATGTTATGGATGACAGGCCTGATGGCGCCAACGGCGTTCCGCAACGGCGGCTTTGTGGCGATCGACTTCATTGATGCAGTGATCAAGGGCAAAGCGATGCATCTTCTGCAGTTTGTCCTGCTGTTGATCAGCCTGACAGTGCTGATCGTTGGGATGCAAATCGGCTATAAAGAGGTCACAGGACTTGGAGGCCGGTTTGCCACCGCGTCTCTATATTTGCCGACTTCGCTGGCGTTTGACGAATGGTACCGGATCCCACGCAGCTGGATGATGCTGTCCCTTCTGGTGGGCATCGTGCTGCTGGTTTTGGTGAACATCGAACTGTTGCTGGAGCGCTTTGTGCGCCTTGTAGGTATGGGCGACTGCCTACCTGCACGTCCGGGCTTGGTCGTCGGAGGGCCTGAATAATGCTGATTTGGTTCCTTCCGCTATTTCTGTTCCTCCTTCTGGTCGGTCTGCCGGTGTTTTTCTGCCTTCTAGCTGCGCCAGGCGCGTTGCTTTGGCTCAACGGGCAAGAGCGCGACATCACGTTGTTGTATCGCAACCTCTATAACGGCATGGACAGCTTCCCCCTGATGGCCATCCCGTTCTTCATGTTGGCGGGCGAATTGATGAACCGAGGCGGGATCACCGTGCGCTTGGTTGAGTTCTCACAAGCCTTGATGGGCCATTTGCGGGGTGGGCTTGCACAGGTGAACATCCTGTCGTCAATCTTGTTTGCAGGGCTGTCTGGTTCAGCGGTTGCGGATACCTCTGCGCTGGGCTCCATGTTGATCCCGGCGATGGAACGTGAAGGCTACACCCGGAAATTTGCTGCAGCCGTGACCGCTGCGAGTTCGGTCATTGGGCCGATCATTCCGCCTTCGGGCATCATGATCATCTACGCCTACGTCATGGGCGAAAGCGTCGCCGCGTTGTTCCTGGCGGGCATTGTCCCGGGCATTTTGGTGGGCGTCGGCTTGATGGTCATGGTCCGGGTCATGGCGGACAAATATGACCTGCCCGCTGCGCGCCGCGTGACATTTGAGAGCGTCGAAATTGGCAGTCTGGAAAGCTGGGTATCCTTTGTGCTGGTGCGGCTGAACCTCGGCCTCTTGCTGGCGCAATTTGCCCCGGCGGCTGAAACAACTCTATCCAAGTGGTTGACCTTCCTCGGTGCGGTGCTTCTGGCGCATGGGTTGATGCTGGGGCTACGCCGTGTGGTCAGTTCGGAGTTTCGCATCGTCTGCAAGCGCGCCGTGGTGCCACTTCAGACGCCGATTCTGATCCTTGGCGGTATTTTGGCGGGTGTGTTCACACCAACCGAGGCCGCTGCTGTCGCGGTTGCCTATGCGCTATTGGTTGGGTTCCTGGTGCTTCGGACCATGAAGTTGAAAGACCTGCAAGAGGTTTTTACCCGCGCCGGGATCACGTCGGCAGTGGTGCTGTTGTTGGTGGGCGCGGCCATGTCGTTCAAAACGGTGGTCAGCCTCAGTCACGCACCGGAAATTCTGGCCGAGTTTATTCTGACCCTGTCGGAAAATCCTCTGATCTTGTTGTTCCTGATTAACCTGCTGCTCTTCGTGGTGGGCATGTTCTTGGACGCAGGTCCGGCGATCATCATCCTTGGTCCCATTTTGGCGCCGGTCTTTGAAGGGCTTGGCGTGGAGTCCGTACACTTCGCCATCATCATGTGCGTGAACTTGACCGTGGGCTTGGCCACGCCGCCGATGGGGCTTGTGCTTTTTGTCGCCGCCTCTGTCTCGCATGAACGGGTGACGATCATCGCCAAAGCCATCTTGCCATTCTTAGCGATTGAAGTGGCGGTGATCTTCCTGATCACCTTTGTGCCCGAGATTTCTCTGACGATTCCAAAACTAACGGGGTTCTTGAACTGACACCAAAAAAACGACGTGCAACAGGAGGAAACACGCATGTTTATGAAACTGGCAAAGACGGTAGCACTTTCGGCCTTGATGGCTGGCACAGCGCTGACCGCGAGTGCGCAAGACTACACGATCCGAGCGACCGCAAACTCAAACGAAAATGACGAAGACTATGATGGCCTCGTTGTTTTCAAAAATTATGTAGAGGCGGCATCAAATGGCGCTATCGCGGTTGAGCTGTTCATCGGGACGCAACTGTGTTCCAACGGGGCCGAGTGTCTGCAAGGCGTGGCGGATGGGTCCATTGACGTCTACATCTCGACTTCCGGCGGTGCGTCCGGTCTGTTCCCTTATGTGCAAGTTCTCGACCTGCCTTATCTGATGGCGGACGACCGTATTGCGGAACATGTGCTGTCCGGCGACTTTACCCGCAAGATGCGCGCGATGGCGCTCGAGGACAGTGGCGACGCGATCCGCCTGATGACCATTGGCAACACCGGTGGCTGGCGTAACTTTGCAAACACCAAACGACGTGTGGCGGCACCTGCCGATATGGAAGGTCTGAAGATCCGGACTGTTGTGGCTGACCTACCGCAGGAACTTGTGAAAGCGCTTGGCGCTTCACCGACGCCAATCCCATGGCCTGAACTGTTCACTAGCTTCCAAACCGGGGTTGTTGAAGGCTCCAAAAATGGCATCACCGACATCATGGGCATGAAGTTCCCTGATGCGGGGCTGCAGTATGTGACTTTGGATGGTCACGCCTACATGGGCGCTTTGTGGTGGATGTCGAACCAGAAATTTATGGAGATGCCCGAAGACATGCGCCGCGTCGTGGTGGATGGCTTCTATGCCCTGCAACAGGCCACCTTTGCATCGCCAAAGCGTAAGTCGATCCAGGCCTATGAAGATTTCGTTGCCGGCGGCGGGGACCTGTATGTTCCAACTCCAGCAGAGAAAGACGCGTTCAAACAGGCGGCTTCTCCGGTTTATGACTGGTTCAAGTCCAATGTGGCCCGTGGCGATGAGGTCTTCACCGCCCTGACCGATGCTGTTGCCGCAGCAGAGGCGGACGTGAACGGCGCGCGTGACGCAGACCTGAACTAAGCACAAACGGCGCGGGGGCAGACCCTCGCGCCGCTTTTTGTCCGGCAGTTACCGGAACGGATACATCCACACGCGGTAGTCCTCGACCAGAATATGCGCTTTATCAATCTCTTCCCGGGTCATTTTTTTCACAACCTCTTCAAGGCTGATCGCCGCGTCGGGGTCTCCACCGATCGCCGACAGCGTGTACCACATATAGGCCCGGACCAAATCCGGCGCGGGCATGCCGCGCCCGACCTCGTAGTACCAACCAATTCCGGATTGCGCGCCGGGGTGACCCTTCATGGCGCTGCGCAGATACCATTCAAACGCGCGCTGATCATCCCGCTCAACGCCCAGTCCCATCGCATACATCACGCCGATCAGTTCCTCAGCGTCGGCGTTGCCGGAACGGGCCGCTGGCCACATCGCTTCACGCGCGGCTTCAAAATCCCCGGCCTCCATAAGATCGCGCGCGGCTTCAATTTCGGCGAGGCCAAATTGGGTCGTTCCTGCGACCAACGCGGCCGCCAGAAGAAGCTTTTTTGTTGGGTGTCGCATGCGCTCTCCGTGATCCTGTTTGCCGCCCCGTCTTTCGCCGAATTGCCTGCGTTGCCAACACCACTAAGTGCCAGTGACTTCATGGTGGTGGATGCAGAAAAGGCCGAACTGGGACGCCTGTTATTTTACGACAAGATCCTGTCCGGGAACAGAAATATCAGCTGCGGAACCTGCCATCATCCGCGATTTGGAACCTCTGATGGATTGTCGCTCGGATTGGGGGAAGGCGGGCATGGCCTTGGGCCGGATCGGGTCTCAGATATGGCTGCAAATAAGGTCCAGAAACGTATTCCGCGTAATGCACCCGCACTATGGAATTTGGGTGCCAAGTCCATTGATACGTTGATGCACGACGGCCGGGTCAGTGTGGACCCTATATTTGGAAATGGTTTTAACACGCCCGCAGAAGAGTGGCTTCCCGATGGGCTAAAGTCCGTTCTGGCGGCGCAGGCACTTTTCCCTATGACATCCGGTTTTGAGATGGCTGGAAATGTCGGAGAAAACGAAATCGTCGGTGCGACGCGCGACCGGATTGATGCGGCTTGGCCAATCATTGCGAAACGCGTCAGGACGCTGCCGGACTATGGTGCCAGATTTGTTTCGGCATTTGACGAGATTGAGGTGGCCGAAGAGGTGACGATTGTCCAAATCGCCGATGCTTTGGCGCATTTTATGGTGCAAGACTTCACGTCCTTTGACAGCCCGTTTGATGCTTATTTGGCGGGAGATGATCAGGCTCTATCCACAGTGCAAGTTCAAGGCATGGAGCTGTTTTTTGGAAAGGCGGGATGTAGCAATTGTCACTCTGGAAACTTGTTTTCTAATCAACAGTTTCATGCTTTGGGGCTTCCGGCCTTTGGGCCAGGCCGCACTCGAAAGTTCGATCCTTACGCGCGAGATGTTGGGCGTATGGGGGAAAGCGATGACCTCGCGGATGCGTATCGCTTCCGGACGCCCATGCTGAGAAATGTCGCCCTTACAGGGCCTTATGGACATAATGGCGCGTACCCGACGCTGGAACGGATGATCCGGCATCACCTCGATCCCACGGGGGCGCGTGCCACGTGGAAAGCCGCTGATCTAACATTGCCCGATGTACCCTGGCTCAGTCCCATCGATTTTGTCATCCAGCAGGACCGTATCGAAATGGCGCGGCATGCCAAGCACCTCGATATTAATATTCCGCCGCGCAGTGACGAAGAGATTGCAGCTTTGGTGGCCTTTCTCGAAAGCCTGACTGGGGCTGATGCCAAAGCACAGACAAGCCGCATTCCGGAAGAGGTGCCCAGTGGATTGAAGGTGGATCGGTAACGGGCCGTTCTATTTGCGTCCGGCAGGCCCGCAGCTCTCTCTGACGACAAGATCGCCGTGCAGTCGTTCGCTCGTCTTCTCGGTTTGCCCCTCCAACCCATCCAGAAGGATCGCCATGGCGCGCTCGCCAATCTTGTTGCGCGGTTGGCGGATCGTGGTCAGAGCCGGAGTGATGTTGCTGGCAAAGGGGATGTCGTCAAAGCCAATCACGGAAAAATCGCGCGGCACGTCAAACCCACGCAGGCGCAGGGCGGCAATCACGCCAATGGCGGTGTTGTCATTGAAGCAGAAGAAGGCTGTGGGCAGCGTATCCTTGATGAATAGGCGCTCCACAGCCGCACGGCCGCCTTCGCTGCTGCCATCCCCCTCGATACGCCAGTCGGCCAGCTCCTCGGCGCATTCAGCCAGACCTTTGCGGTAACCTTCGTGACGCAGATCGGACAGCACATCGCCGGTGCCGCCGCCGACAAATACGATGCGGCGATGGCCGAGAGACACCAGATACTCGGTTGCCATTTTGGATGATCCTCCCCCACTGAAGTGGTCCGCCGCTATGTTTAGAAAACGGAGGATTCACGATGGGAAATAAGCGATACAAGCCCGAGGAAATTGTCACGAAGTTACGGCAGGTTGAGGTGCTTGTCG